>JACCDX010858484.1_pt1 | contig 20933 bp, 14 predicted proteins | sample 7449681 | NCBI WGS metagenome assembly JACCDX01 (sample SAMN15323450, study PRJNA562643) | freshwater metagenome | isolation source: river surface water | place: USA:Blue River Watershed | collected 2017-08-18
GGTTGTCGAGGAAGAGGAAGAGGTTGTCGAAGAAGAAGTTGTAGAGGAAGAGGTTGTTGAGGAAGAGGTTGTTGAGGAAGAGGTTGTAGAAGAGGATGCAAGTGAAGGGGGTGTGGGGAGTGAGCGTAGCGAGTCACCCCACGAAGAAGAGCTAGAGTTGGAAGAGTTCGAGTACGATTACGGGACGTACTACAAGGACCAAAACAACCTCATCTACACCCTCGACTTCGACCTCGAAATCACGGAGGCTATCGGCGAGTACAACCCCAAGACAAAGAAAATCACGTTCTATAAGCAGTAATTCTAAACTACTAATAGTATGTACGCCCCAACAATCATAACAGCACTTATATTAATTGGTATAACTACGGCGCAATTCTTCACAGACATCGGCGGGCTTGACAAGGGAGCCAATGTTGTATTTTTTATGGCCCTCGCCCTCATTATGGGTCTCCTGAATATACTATTAGGGGACCGCATAGCCTGGGTTGGCCTCGGGCTCGGTGTAATTCTCTGGCTCGTCATTCTTCTTGTGAAAATCTTCGGCGGCAAGACAGTCTCACCAGGAGATGTCATCGACAAGCGCTGTGTGCGTTCAACATCTTCGTCCGCGGCCGCTAAGAAGTGCAAGCGCCGTCAGATATTCGTCACCGCGTCGTACCCGCCGTGCCCTCAGCCACAACCACAGCCTCAACAGGAGCCCGAGTGTGGTAAGTGTGATTGCGACACAATGACCACAGATTGCATAGATATCCAGTGTAAGTAAAGAACCTGTAGGGCCTAAATGCGCCTGACGTCTAGAAAGTAAGAGATGCAAGATTCGGTCAAGTATTATTCTGCCTTAATTGGGCTTAAGTTCCTCAGTTTTTTCTGTAGTGTCGCCGACCTCGTGTCGTACTTCTTTGGGATGGTCTATTCATCCACATTCTCCATTCTTACTGGGCTCGAGAATGCTTGGTGCTTCTACGACAATACTTCTGTTCCCGTCCAGCAGCGTTTCACGTCATCAACTCGCTGCGACAACATTGAGTGGTACTATTACAGGCGCACGCGGGAATGGGTACATCGCACGGCTGTTTTCGGTAAGCCTGGCAAGCGCTGTCCTTGGATGATGGCTACGCTCGTGAAGCCAAATGGGGATATGGAGGACTTGTCCGAGTTCTTCGCCGGTCATCGCTTCTATATGCCTTATGGATACATCCAGTGGCCTACTGCAGAGCAGATGCTTGCTGCCTGGAGCATTGAGACGTACAACTGGTATCTTGGGGACAATGCGACCAAGACGATGATGACTATTATGGATAAGAACTGCGAGGAGCATTCATTCTACATTGGGCTCCAGGACGATGACTCTGTGCGCGCCTACTGGCGCACTTTTGGTATGAACTACTCTGCGGACTCATCGGCGGTTCCATCTGAGGTTTCGACGGACAGTGAGGAGGAGGAAGTAGAGAGCGAGTCATCTGACGAGGAGAATACCGAGGAAGCCGAGGCTGAGGATGAGACAGATGAGGAGACTGAGGAGGCAGTTGGATTCGCACCAAATGAGGAGACTACCGAGCAGCCTGTAATTGAGACTTCGACTAATCATATTGAAGAGACGAAGGAAGATGTAGGTGAGAATAACGAGTCATCACACTTAGAAAATGACATGGTGCTGCTTCCTGAAAGCCCAGTCGAGGCCGATGAGGCAGAGGCGACGAACTTTATGGAGCAAGTAGATTAAATAGCAATGGCTTAAAAAATTGACACCTCATTCTTGTCTAGGAATGAGCACCCAAGCCATGTCAAGCCAAACCGCAACAACGACATCAAGCCTAATGACCAATGATTCCATTCCCAGTGGTGCATGGACTCTTTGGTACCACTCTCCACACGAGACTCGCTGGACGCTGGCTACCTATAAGGCGATTGCGACGGTGAGCACTTGGACGGAGCTCTGGACTCTGATGGATTCTCTCAGCGACGACACGCTTCTGAACGGGTTCTTCCGCTTTATGAAGCACCCTATCACGCCTATGTGGGAGAATCCTGCTAACATCCGTGGCGGCGCCTACAGTATGCGCATTCCTCGTAAGGACGCCGCCGACGTGTTCCTCAAGTACAGCATTGGCGTTATGCTCGGCTCCGTCGCCAAAGATGCCGACAACACCCTTCTTGGAGTGGCTATTAGCCCCAAGCGTGGATTCAACGTGATTAGCGTCTGGAACAGCAATTATGAGGTCCATAGCTCGCACGACGATATCAAGTACATTAGCCGCGTGATTCCCGCGGATGAGATTCGCTATAACAAACACACGGATAGACAGTTCTAATATTTCAACGGACGATAAAAACAAAAAATAACATAATTAATATGATATGTAAATAATCATATATCATATTAAAATATCGATTAGTATTATTTGTTTCTTCTTTTTACCTTACGTGATGGTCGCAGTGGGTTCTTTTTAGGTTTTGGCTTATATTTACTCACATTAATTTGCATAAGATTTACTTGCGATGTATTTTGAATCATATGTGAGCCCTTATTTTTACGTGTATAATATGTATTACGCATATTAATATTTTTAGCAATATTATTTGTACTATTATGAACTATATTTATATTACGTTTATTACCAATATACATTTCAGTATTTTCCTCATCAAATATTTTGTTAAGGACAGCCATAAAAGCATCCATTTCACGCTGTAATTCAATATCATAATTGTGGACAGTAGGAACCATAACAGGTGTATTATAACCATATCCTATCGAAAAATGAAGTGATTTTTGTTTGCTATCAGGTATTTCTACATTTATTAAGGCATATAATAATGTCCGCCCCTTTCTAGAAACATATTTTTCATATATATCTTTATAAATATGGAGCATACCAGCATCTTCAGGTTTCAACGAACTTAACGATACATGTATAGATAAATGTATGTAATCATTATTATTCTTAGTAATTGCTAAACCAAGTGTATATCCTTTATTGCTATTTCCATAAACATCACCCTTTATTTCTACATTGTTGCTATTTAATTTGTGGTATAATCTTTCTTCTGATAAATATTTTGATATCTTATGTTCTGAATTATTTGATTTGTCATCAAACAAATTAATAAGCCTATTAATAATATCAATATCTAAATATTTCCCAAAATTTAATTGGGATTGTAAAACATTAGACCTTTGTCGTAACTCCACGGCATTATAATATGGCATTCTATTGTATGTTATTTAATATTCCAAAAACTTTCAGGCATTATTTTAGTAGATGGTAATTCACTTATAATATTGTGTTGAACATATTTACCAGATTCATTATTCCAACCATATAGTGCTAATATAAATTTTATAATTTTTTCTCCGTTATAATCATTTACAATACCTAATTGTAAATAATGGTTATTATACTCAAATAATATTTTATATCCAAAGTGCATAGATGTCAGCTGACATAAATCACGAAAAGGTTTCCAATTCTCTTTATTAAATAACCGGTGTGTATTATATTCCTCCATAATCCATGGTACAAGATTGGCTTGAATATCGAGTTTATACTTATCGCATAATTCTTCTGCTTCTGATGAAAGCCAGTATAGACCAGCTTCTATATCAAAATTAGTAATTGTATTACCAGTAATCATAGTTTCGAAATTATGTGTCATATACTCAAATAACGCATCACCTTCTATTAAAAATCTGTCCCAATGAAATGGAACCTTCTCAGGAGGCGGCGGTGGAACAATAAATACCGCCTCTTCATCCGTTAATCCCCGTCCAGCCTTGCGAGTCCTGTTTCTATGCATCTGTTATAGTACCTAGTATAGTAATTTTAGATGCATCATACACCACCATAATAGGGAATACATAATATTTTATGTAATATGCATTGCAACGTTGTAGATTTCCTTTTAGGAGTAGCAGGGATAGTAGTAGATTTCAACACGGCTTGTTTTACAGGCTGTTGAATTTTACTTTTAGAGGTATTAGGTGCGGTACCTGATTTTATGGTTGCGCTCCTCGCCGCAGCATTTTGTGCTCGCACAGCCCATTTGTATGCGTCTGCTTCTTCACGCAGGGTCACGGGGTGTCCTCGAGGGCCCGAATACGGGGCGCGCGAAGTCTTGAGTCCGTATTTTTCCTGATATTGTTCGTGCAAACTCTGAATCCCTAATTGTTTCCAAATAGGGTCAGGGTGTATTTGATAAGGCATGATGATTTCTGGAAATACGAAATCCGAAATACGAAAATTCAAATTTCCCCGCCGCGCCTGAGTCGGCCGACGGCTGACAAGATTTCATCGGCACTCGGCGACAGTATTTCGTCATCCAAAATACTACTCATCGACCCTTCATCACTCGCTACACTACCGCTCCATGAAGCGGTACGTGTAGTAGAACGACTACTATTAGGAGATGTGCAGCGAACCCACGTCATTATGCACGTAGGTATATCTTGATGTATAAAGGGCATAACACAGGATATAACAAATCCATGCCGCTTATACCAGGAAATCACACGGTCGCAATTTACAGGCTTCAGTGTCAATTCATCGCACGTATCCTGTATTGCATTTAATAGGCGGGTTCCATTACCGCCACCTCGGTGCCCCTCATCTATTGTCAAAAAGGCGACATTGCCACAGCTTACTAGTCCAAACCCAACCAGCGTGGAGTTATAATATAACCCCATGCTGCTGCATAAGTCTATTGCGGACCAGGCGGTGGCAAAGTCGTTGTCATCAATCGCTGGAAATTCGCGCACAAATAAGCGCCCTACATCACGGAAATCACTAAGGTCAAGGGAATGAATAACGTACATTTTATCATATCTACTATACAGGGTAGGAAATTATTTCTCACATACTCGAAATCACGTCGTTATAGGCCGCCTCGGCCTTGGCCTCGTCGGCAAATACGAGTTGATACACCATACCTGTTTGCCGAATCACGAGGTCCGTGCCAGAATACTGTATGCTGTCAATATTTCGCCAAAAAATAAACAGCGAATCGCGCTCGCATTCGCGCCAAATGCGCAGGCCTATACCTGGTTTTAACTCATATTTCGGTGTAAATACTGTTACGAGCATTTAGGGGGTAGCAGTGGGCTTAAATCTTGCACACATTTTATATTTAAATGGCATTCGTTCGCGCAATGAACGCACCGCAAAACACAAAGGCTGGAGTCAATGGCAGTGATGTCTATACCGCGGAGGGAGTCGGGGATGCTCGTGTCCCCCTCTACACGTCTCTTGTACGTGATTGCGAGGCCGACTTTATTGCGGACCAACTGAAGGCTATTAGGCAGATGGACGCGGAGCAGGCGGACGGGTCTGTGCCCCTTCGGGACGCATTTGTTATGGCCTACCAGGCGCGCGATGTGCGCGGTGGAAAGGGCGAGCGTGATGCGGCGTATGCGATGCTTGTAGAGCTGGCCGACGGGGAGACGCTCAAAATGCAAATGAAGATGCTCGACCTTCTTGTGGAGTATGGGTCTTGGCGCGATGTCTTTGCGATTATTGAAGTCCCGTCGGTGCGCGGGAACTACCCCTTCATAGTGGCCGCGCAAATGGTCGTAAATCGGGAGCTTATGAATGACGAGGCGGGAATGGCTGCCGGCAAGTCAATCTCCCTACTTGCCAAGTGGATGCCACGTGAAGGAAAGAAGAGCGGGAAGCGCCTCGACCTGTTTGCTGGCGTGCTTTCGACGGATAATGACCGCACGAAGAACTGGAAGCGGATGGCCTACCGTAAGCGGATTACTACACTTAACAAGTACCTGAAGACGACCGAGATTGCAATGTGCGGAGGTAAATGGGCGACGATTCAGCCTGGTGCGGTCCCTGGGCGGTGCTTGAAGAAGAATCGCGCGGCGTTCTTCAATGAGAAACTGTCGTCTCTTCGCAAATATGGACAGGCCGCCAAGACGACAGGCCAAGAGCGCTCGACGAAGGAGGACCGTCGTACGTGTGCGCGCAACTTCAAGGACCATATTGGAGCAGGCAAGTCGGTCAAGGGTGCAAACACCGTGTTCCCCCACGAGATTGTACGCGATATTCAGTATGCGTCAGAGGACCAGCGCGACCTCCTAGAGAGTCAGTGGAAGGCTATTAGGGATGTTGCAGCGGGCAAGGGTGGATTCCGTCGTACGGTGCCCCTGGCCGATTTCAGTGGTTCAATGGAAGGAATGCCGATGCTTGTAAGTATGGCCCTCGGGATTCTCGTGAGCGAGGTCAATCACGACGCCTTCCGTGACCACGTGCTGACGTTCTCGGAGTCGCCATCGTGGGTGTTCCTGGGAGATGGCGCGGACCTTGCGGAGAAGGTCGAGCGCTGCCGCGATTCTCCTTGGGGTGGAAGCACGAACATTGAGGCGGCACTCGACCTCGTTCTCCAGCGTATGGAGGACCACCGTGTGCCTGTCGGCGAGGAGCCCCAGGACCTGCTGATTCTCACAGATATGGGCTGGGACGAGGCGTTTTGCAGTGAGGGCACGTCAAAGTGGCAGACGCACATTGAGAGCTTCCAGGAGAAATTCGCAGCAGCCAGTGAGCGCACGTGGGGTGCTGGTCAGCCTGGCTGGACCCCACCCCGTATTATTGTGTGGAATCTCCGCGCCCAATTCAAGGACTATCACGCGACTGCCGAGGCGGAAGGTGTCATCCAGCTCTCGGGTTGGTCACCATCTACCCTAAAAGTCCTCCAGGAAGGTGCTATTAAGGTCCCGACGCCCTACCAGTCTCTCCGTGCGGTCCTCGATGACCGCCGCTATGACGCTGTGCGAGCCGCGTTTGCATCCAGGGCCTAAGGAACATTTTCATAACAACAAGTAGGCGGTATAGGAACCGACCGACGGACCGTGTGATGGAACGGAGTGCCCGATGAAGGAGTGATTTGCCTTCGGGAAGTAGCGCTCTTAGTACTTGCAATGGACTGCCAGTTGTAGTACATACCGCTTAGATATACGATTGAGGTAGCGATGGGACTTGTAGGCGTCAGGCTGGAGTGGCTCTCAGATACCCTACTAGCTCCACATCGCATTCCGCACGTACCTCGCCAGTCGTGCGTTGTGGGAAAAGTGTTAAATACTTGAAACCCCGTCTCGTATATCGTAGGCAGGACTAATCACCCTGCCGCCCCGCTCCAAACAGCAACAATTCGAAAGAATATAAAATGACAACCTCGCATTTTAACTTAGATTGGAGCACGCAGTTTATTTTTTGAATTTTGGTTGGAATGTCGCACATTCCCGTGTATTACTACGACAACGTGATAGCTCCTAACAGCAACCAGGTATTAAAACTTGCAGTTTTAAATATTGAGATAGGAGCGCGCAATGGGGGAGAGAGAACAAATAACTGTTAGACCTTAGCAAGAGCTAACAATTATACTTTTAGGGGGTGGGCGCGTGGTGGCTTAACCGAGATAGACGCAAAGACCAGATAAATGTGCACATATATGGACGAGTGCGTGTAAATATGTTGAAAGCCAGAGGTTTTTATGATTTATAGCGTACCAGCTTGCAAAAAACGCAGATATACCAACACTAATAACAGCATAGTATGGTATAATATACGCGGAGCTATGTGCATTGTACGTGTGAGACCACAACGAAACTTGCACACACGCAATATCAATATTTCGGCGTAGGCCATATGTGGGCCTGTTCCAATACGCTAAGCTCGTACAGACACACACGGCGACCACAGAGCCGAGGTATGCGTGCCCATACGAGTACGCGACAGCACTTGTAGCAATGCCGGCGTGGGAAACATAATACAGGACACGGGCGTGGTCGGCAGGAACAATCAGTTCGCCCGTGTTGGTTTTTCCAGGGGCTAATATGCGACTCAAGACAGTCATCGCGGTATCTGCTTAAACTTCCTAAACGATTTCTATATAATATACGCTCAAACCGCCTATGTCCGTCGAAATTACACCAACTGTACAAACAGGGCAAGCGGCCCCACAACCGCCGGCCCTTGATATACAGGCATATCCACACGGACTCGGAATAACCGTCGGAGGTGGCACAAAGTCTTATTTTTTCCCTTGGCGGGTCATTGAAGGAGTACATTTAGAGAAGAAGAGCAGCGAAACAGGGGTCGTCTTCTGGGCCCTAACTGTCCAAACGACGAAAGACCGAATTAATTTGACGTCGGCGCGGAACCTGGAGGCCGACTACCGCACGATTTGTATGAACTATCGCCCGTAAGAGGGGTGGAAAAATTGACAGTGCAGGCTCATTGTATGTGCGAGTACCATCAATTAAACACACCGATGCCAAGCCCTTACTTACACATTGTTGATACATCCAAGCCTTGCGAGGTCGCCGATGGCTATCCCACCGATCCCGCAAAAACCTACGACTACCCCCTTGATAACTTCCAGCGCTGGGCCATTGCTGCCATTAGCCGCCACGAAAATGTCCTTGTCACGGCCAAGACTGGCTCAGGCAAGACACTTGTAGGAGAGTACCAGATTGCCGAGAGCCTCCGTGCCGGCCGTCGTGTCTTCTACACGACCCCCATCAAGTCCCTCAGCAACCAGAAATTCCACGACTTGCGCGCGGCCTTCCCTGAGGCCTCGGTCGGCATTATGACCGGCGACATTAAATTTATGCCCCACGCGGACATCGTCATTATGACTACCGAAATCTTGCGGAACTTGCTCTATAAGCAAGGTACGGCCACCGCCCATCTTGGCCTAACTGCCAGCTTGTCCATCGACCGCCTGGACGCCGTGGTATTCGATGAGTGCCATTACATTAACAATAAGGAGCGTGGAAAGGTCTGGGAAGAGACGATGATTCTGCTCCCACCCGAGGTCAGCCTGATTCTCCTGTCAGCGACCATTGACCGCCCTGACTTGTTCGCCAACTGGATTGCCGAGCTGCGCGGCAAGCCTATGTGGCTCATCCCTACAAGTCATCGTGTAGTTCCCTTGACGCACTATGTGCTGTTCCCTCAAGACTTAGATGAGTACTTGGAGAGCAAGGGAGAAAAGGGGCACCCAATGAGGACTATTATGGATGCTGGGGAGAAATTCAAGGATACTACGTATCGCGATTGGCTGAAGGCGCGGACCGGCCTGGCCGAGGCTGCAAAGGCATTCAAGGCACGCGCAGCGGCCAAGGACACGCCTGGGGGGCTCGAAGGCAAAGTCCGCGTGGCAGCCTTCCAGCATACCTTGAATCAGACCGTGGAGTACTTGGCCCGTCGTGAGCTCTTGCCCGCCCTCTTCTTCGTCTTCAGTCGCAAGGACTGCGAGCGCTATGCTGCCGCTGTGGAAGGCGCACGCATTGACAGCTCGGACGCGGCGGCGGTTAAGCACATCATTGACTACCACTTGCGGGCACACAAGGAGACCCTGCAGAATGTCAAGCAGTACTGGGACATTCGTGCCCTCTGTGAGCGCGGCATCGCCTACCACCACTCGGGCCTCCTACCTGTCCTCAAGGAGATGGTCGAAATTCTCTTCAGCAAGGGCTACATTAAGTGTCTCTTCTGTACGGAGACGTTCGCAGTGGGAATCAATATGCCGACCAAGACGGCGGTCTTCTTGGACCTGAAGAAGTACTGTGAGGAGCGTGGCGGGCTGCGCGTACTTCACACGGATGAATACTTGCAGATGGTGGGGCGCGCTGGCCGTCGTGGGCTCGACAAAGTCGGTACGGTCCTCTACTTGCCTGTGCGCGAGCCTATTACGGTGGAGGAGGCGAAGCTGATGATGAAGGGCGGGATGCCACAAATCAGCAGTCGTATGGAGTTCGGCTACGAGTTCATCTTGAAGGCGTTCCATACGGGCAATGACACGTGGCGGCGCGTTATTGGCGACTCTTACTGGAACCAACAGCAGGCTGGCTTGGAGCGGCAGTTAGAGGACGAGCGCGCAGCGATTCAGGGGCGCATTGACGGTCTTGGGCTGACGGCGGAGCGGATTGTGGAGCTGGCTGTGCGGTTCGACCTGGAGAGCAAGGTGCGTGGGACCGTGAATGCCGCGCGCAAGGAGGCGCAGCGGGCCCTGGATCACTGGAAGAACCGTCATATGGGTGCTGTGTGGGAGAATGCCTATACCGCAATGGGCCAGTACAATAAGCTCGTGGCAGATCGTACGACGGTGGAGCGGCAGTTGGCTGAGTTGCGCGCAGTACGAACGGACCCTGCAGAGCTCCTGAAGGTGCGCCTGGACTACTTGATAGGGCGCGGGTTCTTGGCCGGCGATGTTGCAGCGCCTACCCTGACGCCGAAGGGGCAGATGGCGACGGAGGTCAATGAAGGTCATCCGCTAGTACTTGTAGAGGCATATGAGCGCGGCGTGTTTTCGGGCCTGACGGGGGACGAGATTGTGTGTGTGTTGGGCTGCTTTATGGCCGAGCGACAGGCAATGGAGGGCGAAGAGATGACATTCGCCGACTTGACGGTGGGGGATGCTGTGAAGCGGGCGTGTGCTGGTGTGGTCGAAGTCTCGGAATACTTGTGGGAGGCCGAGGTAGCATCATCAGGGGCCGACTACTGGGCCGTGGGGGCACAGTGGGTCGAGGTGGCTGCACGGTGGTTGGCCGATGAGCCGGCGGCGCACATCTGTGCGGACTTCGGGCTATACGAAGGGAACCTGATTCGGGGGATTCTGAAGCTCTCGAATCTGGTTGAGGAGTTCGTGTCATTGGCGACGTTCAAGGGGGACGTGGCGGCCCTGGAGGCTCTGGCTGGCGCTACAGCTCGTCTAGTACGTGATGTGGCGGTACCTGACTCACTCTACTTGCGGTTGTAGAGAGTTGTTGCGTGCATTGTTTGATGTTGTTGGTGTATATACAGTAGGAATGCGACTATTACGAGGTGGTGGGCCCTGAGTGAAACGTGGCTCACCCCAAAGAGGGATTGTCATAAAGAGAGCCCCGAGACCGAGAACAATATAACCAAACTGGAATTCTGTTATACCAATGCCGGTTGAAAGCGAGCTGAAAATATATTTTATTAGACTCACAATGCCGGCAAAAAAACCGAAGATAGAATCGACAACGCCGGCGCCTGTAGGGCGTTCACTGCTGACGGACTCTAAGGCGGCGGCGAGGTCTGCCACGTCTGCATCGGAGGATAATTGGGGCTCGGGCTGGGACTCTGGCTGGGGTTCTACAGTAGGCTCACTGATAACTGGGGCTGGGGATGGGGCTGGAGATGGGGCTGGAGATGGCGCTGGGGCTAAACTAGCACTGGCACTAGCACTAGCACTAGCACTACTACCACTTTCGAACCCTTCGCTAGACCAGCTATTTGCAAAATACTGTGGAACAATAAATTGGCTAGTTTCCGCAGACATATCTAATAGGGATTAGTAAAACTCAATTCTGGGCTCTTCACGCACCGCCTCTTGGATGACCGGTGCGTCGGGTGTTGGCTCGTAGGGGCGAAACACGATTCGTTCGCGCCACTGGGGCCGGTTCATATCGGCATAATAGTGGAGCTGTAGGCGCTCTCCAGGTGAGAATATGCGGGAGGAGTCCTTTGGGGGACGATAGCTAACCAGTGTATTCCACTGCTCGACCCAAAGGCGAATCTTATCGGAGGATGTCTGATAGACGACGGCATCGACGAGCTTCGGTCCTTCAAGGATTGCTTTTAGGGTTGCGAGTGAGGTCAAGCAACGTTTCATCATTTTTTCGCGGCGATTTAGCTGGTGAATTGCATAGGGTTCTACGGGTGCTGTGGCTTGTCCTCGAATTGCGGCTTTTAGGGCCGCCTGATTGAGGAGGTCCGCATAACGACGAATAGGGGACGTTGCGTGGCAATAATGGGCGGGGGCCGTGCCAATGGATGCGTGGGTAGCATCGGGCCCAGGGGCACAGTAAGAGGCGGCAGTGAAGGCCAAGCGTTGTGCGGCGCTAGGTAGGAGTTGGACTGCGGCAAGTGCATCCTTGTCCGCCCCTGAGTGCGCACGGAGGACACCTGTACCTTTGGCAAGCAAGACTTTGGCGGCCTCCTTATTGTAGAGCTTCATCAGCTCCGCGACCCAGTCGTGCGAGTCAAACTGATTTCCACCGAGATGGGCTGTTAGGGATGGAAGGATGTGGAGTGGTAGGCGAGTTGTATCTGGATTTGTTGTGAGTTCAGCACCAGCTACAGATTCGTATGTAAATGTCTCGGTGTTTGTGACAGTGTAGAGGCCGAACCCGAGCACATTGAGGCTGAGCCTGCTGGGTGTCCAGAGAATACGAAGGCCGACAACGGGTTTCGCGGTTCCTGTGGAGAGAGTAAAGAGGTCTTCACTAAGATGTGGCGGGAACATTGGTTTGATGGCTTCGCCGGCGGGCGTGTAGAGGGTCTGTGAGTTGAGGGCCACGGCGGACTTCAGAGTTTCTGGCGCGGATGCCATATACGCATCGACGTCAGAGATTCCAATGATAATTTCCCACGTTTCGGGGCGCGGGTCGTAGAGACGGAACGACAGTACATCATCAATATCTTTACATCCTTGTGGGTCAATATTGATGGTGTAATAGCGGTCAGGGTCGAGTGTCTTACGTGTCGGCTCGGGCGAGGCTGTTAGGGGGTGGATAGGCGGGAGTGAAGAGGGTTTTCTCCAGTGCGGGGAGGCAGTGGCATAGGCGGCGGCAGTTTCGGCTGCGAGGTCGCCGACAGGCCCGAGGGTCTGTAGGAGATTTGCACGGGGGAATTGCTGGCTCTGTGGCCATTCTTCGAAGGTGGCTGTAATGAGGAGATTTTGGGACCGGTCTTTGGTCGAGCACCCGACACGGAATGGCGGGTAGGAGGTGTCGTGTGGGTAGAAGAGGTAGAGGGGTACGTGGCGGCTTGTCATTCCGTGGATAGTCTTGGATTTGAGGTCGAGAATGCCGGCAAGAGGAGGGTGTGCCGTCCGACGGATGAGGTTGCAGCGCTGGGTTGCTGCGTCCCACTCCACGAAATCCCCAGGAAGGGCCGTTGCTGCTTGATGGGGGTCTGTGAATGTGTGGAGCGGAGAGAGGGTGGTAGGATCGAGAATCGTGAAGGCTTGGTAGTTCTTTGTGTGGAGCATGGCGTGTGAGGGTGCAAATCAAGATTTAACGCCGAAGAAATCAAATTTTCGCGGGCCGTGTAATACATATAGGGTGGGAGGCGCGGGGTGCGCGAAATACGTGGTGATGTAAAATACCGCGGTGCAGATTTTTTTTAACGGGTTAAAATACAACAAAAATGAGTATCCCTATTACAGGTATAGGCATTAGTGGTGCCACTAATGGTACTATTGCGTATTTGGGCAGTACAATACAGTTAAGTCCTGTATTTACACCATCAAATACAACCGATACCTATGCAGAATGGTGGTCAGGTTCATCTGATATAACATTCCTTAACAACAGTGGTCTAATACGTATTGACTCAGCAGTTAATCGTGATGCAAGAATATTTTTATTTGGAAGTAATGGTTTAGTTGCGACACTAGATTTAATTATAACAAATTATGTTTCAGATGTATCTGTATCTGGAACTGCACCATTTTATGCAGGTGACACACGAACATTAAGTGCTGTTGTATCGCCTTGGAATGCTAATATAAAAGATGTTACTTGGTCCTCATCAAATCCATCTGTAGCAACAGTGGATAGCAATGGTACTGTAACCGGTATATCTGGTGGTACATCAATAATAACTGCTACATCAGTTCTTAATACAAATAAATCTGGGTCATATACTGTTACAATTTTATCATCAACCCGTGTAACTAGTATTTCATCAATATCTGGCCCTTCTTCAGTAGATCTAAATGCTACAATAACTCTTTCTGCATCTGTCTATCCAGAAAATTCTACAACTAAAACTATTAGTTGGTCTTCAGATACGCCTGGAGTTGCAACTGTAAATTCTTCGGGTGTTGTTACAGGTATTTCAGTTGGTACTGCAACTATAACAGCAACTACTACAGATGGTGGATTTACTTCTACAAAAAGTATTACAGTTAATACACCTGTAACAACTGTAACAGGACTTACTACATCTCCACTATTAAGTAATCCTGATACAATTACTATAAACGGAAACCCTCATATTCGTATATTTTATAATTATTATAATGGTCTGCCCACGCCTTTTCCATTAGATATTCAAGCAACTGGTACAAATGTATCAAATGCACAACTGACATACACTGTTGGAAACCCAAGTGTAGTTTCAGTAGATTCTAGTGGTGTACTAACGGTTGTTCCAAATTACTCCGTTGGGTCTGGTGAATATACATTAACAACTGTCACTGTAACATCTGTTAATAACCCCAGTGTAAATGCTACATACTATTTAAGAGTACAGAATGCATTATTTGATGTTGTAGCTATACGTAGTACATTACCTTATGGTTATTTAGGGATTGATCAAGGTAGTGTCCAACCTATAACACTTTGGAATGAAGTGAATAATTATCAAATCCAAAATGGATTTACTGATATTGCAAATCTAGTATGGACAGTATCAGACCCATCGATTTTATCAATTAACACATCATCTCCAGAAGCACCTACAATACGGGGCCTTTTAAATGGAACTGCGGTAATTACCGCATATTATAATAATACTGTATCTAATTATACAGTAATTGTTGCTAATACAATTGTAAGTGCGACTGGTATTTCATCAATATCTGGTTATTCAACAGTTAATATTGGTTCAACAATATCATTATTGCCAAATTTCACCCCTTCTAATACTACAAATCAAACAGTTACTTGGTCTTCGAGTGCTACTGGAGTTGCTACTGTAAATTCTGCAGGTGTTGTAACAGGTATTTCATCAGGAACAGCAACAATAACAGTTACATCACAGGATGGAGGCTTTACAGCTACAAAAGATATTAATGTTATTCAGACAGTTACCTCAATTTCCTCTATTTCAGGCTCTTCAACTGTTGTTGCTGGTTCTACAATAACACTTTCAGCCTCCGTATCTCCTGCAAATGCGACAAATCAGACTATTACGTGGTCTTCGGATGCCACTGAAGTTGCTACTGTAAATTCATCTGGTGTTGTAACAGGTGTTGCAGCTGGTTCAGCAACAATAACAGCACGTAGTTCAGATGGTGGATTTACTTCTACACTTACTATAACAGTAACTCAACCTGTTACATCAATTTCTTCTATTTCAGGAGCATCTTCTGTTACAGTTGGTTCTACAATTACCCTATCCGCCTCCGTATCTCCTGCAAATGCGACAAATCAGACTATTACTTGGTCTTCGAGTGCCACTGGAGTTGCCACTGTAAATTCCTCTGGTATTGTTACAGGTGTTGCGGCTGGCTCGGCCACAATAACAGCAACTACTGCTGATGGTGGATTTACTGCTACTAAAAATATAACTGTAAGCAATGTTGTGGTAAGTGTATCTAGCATTTCATCCATTTCAGGTTCTTCAACGGTTGTTGCTGGTTCTACAATAACACTTTCAGCCTCTGTATCTCCTGCAAATGCGACAAATCAGACAATTACGTGGTCTTCGAGTGCCACTGGAGTTGCCACTGTTAATTCATCAGGTGTTGTTACAGGTGTTGCGGCTGGCTCAGCGACAATAACAGCAACTACTGCTGACGGTGGATTTACTGCTACTAAGAGTATAACTGTTACTCAACCAGTCACATCGATTTCATCCATTTCAGGTTCTTCAACAGTTGCAGCTGGTTCTACAATAACACTTTCAGCCTCTGTATCTCCTGCAAATGCGACAAATAAGACTATTACGTGGTCTTCGAGTGCTACTGGTGTTGCCACTGTGAATTCTTCAGGTGTTGTTACAGGTGTTGCGGCTGGCTCAGCGACAATAACAGCAACTACTGCTGACGGCGGATTTACTGCTACTAAGAGCATAATTGTTACTCAACCAGTCACATCGATTTCATCCATTTCAGGTTCTTCGACTGTTGTGGCTGGTTCTACAATCACACTCTCAGCCTCCGTATCTCCTGCAAATGCGACTAATCAGATTATTACGTGGTCTTCGGATGCCACTGGAGTTGCGACTGTTAATTCATCAGGGGTTGTTACAGGTGTTGCGGCTGGCTCAGCGACAATAACAGCAACTACTGCTGACGGTGGATTTACTGCTACCAAGAGTATAACAGTTACTGCAATTGAAACTGTGGCAGTTACAGGTATTTCATCTGTAACTTTCCAATTATCATTTAGACGTTTAACAAATATCAATGATGGACTCGCCGCAGAAGCATATGTACTACCATTAAATGCAACAAATCAATCAATTAGTTGGACTTCTTCAAATACATCTGTTATAACAATTAACAGTTCAACTGGTCAAATGCTTGCTCGTGGTTATGGTTCAACTACAATTACTGCAACAAGTGTTGATGGTAATTTCTCTAATTCAGCCACATTCTATGTTGGTCCTGCTGTAACTGGTATTTCTGCAATTAGTGGATTATCGTCTGTTAATACTGGTTCATCAATTACACTGAGTGCATCTGTGACTCCATCTGATGCACCTATTAAAATAATTAACTGGTCTTCATCTAATACTTCAATTGCAACTGTAAATTCATCTGGTGTTGTTACAGGTATTGCAGCCGGCTCAGCTACAATAACAGCTACAACAGATGAAGGGGGATACAGTTCCACAAAGAGCATAACTGTAACAAAGCCTGTTTCTGGCATTTCGTCCATTTCTGGCTCTTCATCTGTCGAAGTGGGTTCCACAATAACACTCTCAGCCTCTGTTTCACCTGCTGATGCAACAAATCAGACAATTACGTGGTCTTCGGATGCCACTGGCGTTGCCACTGTGAATTCTTCAGGTGTTGTTACAGGTGTTGCGGCTGGTTCAGCTACAATAACAGCAACTACTGCTGATGGTGGATTTACTTCTACTAAGAGTATAAGTGTAAGCAATGCTGTGGTAAGTGTATCTAGCATTTCATCAATTTCAGGTTCTTCAACAGTTGCAGCTGGTTCTACAATAACACTTTCAGCCTCCGTATCTCCTGCAAATGCGACTAATCAGACTATTACGTGGTCTTCGGATGCCACAGGCGTTGCCACTGTGAATTCTTCAGGTGTTGTTACAGGTGTTGCGGCTGGCTCAGCTACAATAACAGCAACTACTGCTGATGGTGGATTTTCTTCCACTAAGACCATCACAGTTACACAGTCTGTAACTAGTATTTCGTCAATCTCAGGCTCATCATTTGTGAATGTTGGCTCCACAATCACCCTCTCGGCATCTGTTTCGCCCTCTGATGCCACCGATAAGACTATTACGTGGTCTTCAGATGCCTCTGGCGTTGCGACTGTGAATTCCTCTGGTGTTGTTACGGGTGTTGCAGGTGGTACAGCGACCATAACGGCAGCCGCTGGTGGATTTTCTTCCACAAAGAGTATCACTGTTGTTGTCCCAGTAACAGGTATTTCTTCTATCTCTGGTGCATCATCTGTTGAAGTTGGCTCTACTATCTCCCTGTCGGCATCTGTATCACCTCTAAATGCAACAAATCAGGTAATTGTGTGGTCATCAGATGCATCTGGCGTTGCCATTGTGGATGCCTCAGGTGTTGTTACGGGTGTTGCAATTGGCTCAGCGACCATCACTGCAACCACACTTGATGGTACTTATACCGCTACGAAGTCAATTTCTGTGTCAGAATACACAATTGACGTATCTGGTATCACTTCTATTACAGGTTCTGGTTCGACACTAGTACTGGGAGCAACTATGCAACTGAGTGCATCTGTTACACCATCTGATGCGGCAAATCAGAGTATAACATGGACTTCCAGCAACGATGGTATTGCGATTGTTGATGCATCTGGTCTCGTTACAGCTGATAGCATAAATACAGGCCTAGTTACAATCACAGCTACTACTGCTGATGGAGGATTTATAGCTACATATGATATAACAGTAACGCTTCCCCCACTTACTAACCTTGTAATTACATATGATGGTGATGTGAGCGATTACTCATCATTCTTTGCATATTCTGGCACACAATTACAATTCTATGCTTCACCTATTCCATCAAATGCTGCAATGCCATTGGGTGTCATTTGGTCTTCATCAGATGAATCAGTTGCAACTGTAGATTCAAATGGACTAGTCTCATTCTTAGCCGCTGGAACTGTAAAAATATATGCAGAAAGCGCCGATGATAGTTCAATAGTACCTTCATCAAATGGTACAGTTCAACAAATGGCATCAGATTTCACTGTAACAACATCTTCAGGTTACAATGTTTTGCGGATTGGTGGTACATTACAGCTAACTCCTGTATTAACACCATCTAATGCTGTTGCTACTTTTTATTGGACTTCGACTAATGGAAATGCAATAATAAATAGTGGAACAGGTCTAGTAACTTGTGTTAGTACAACACCAAACACTCAGGCAGTAATAAATGTTACAATGTATTCTGGTACAAATACAATTCAAAAACAGATACTTTTGTATATTGGAGAAGAATTTACTGGATTTTCTTTCCCTACATTAAATATTTTAGATACGACAAATTCAGGTGAATTCATTAATGGTTCAGATAACATTAACATAAACCGCACCCAAACTGTTGAAATAACGAACGAGGTTCCAAATGGCGAAGGTGCATCTTCAGATATAACATACTCTTCTAGCAATACAGCTGTGTTGACAAAGCAGATAGATAAGAATGGGAATGAAGCGCCATACACATTTAACGTTGTTGGAACTGGTACAACAATTATTACTGCATCAGTATACGAACAAACACTTACAAAGAGCATAACAGTTGTTGATGAAACGTTCGTCCCCATAACAGGATTCGAGGTTTCTACACAGGGCGGTGCATCCACTGAAATATCGTATGGCTCTACAATCCAGCTCACCGCAACACCTGTTCCATCAAATGCTAGCTACACTGTCCCCCGTTGGTACCTAGTTTCTACAACATCTGATGGCGCATCTGTTGATTTATACACGGGTGTTGTGACCGCTGGCTCTACGGACGGAACAATTGTCGTCAAGGCACAATTTACAAATAGTGTTTACCAGGAATTCACTGTTACTGTCGGCGCACCTACAACCCCAGTCACTGGTATTTCTGCTATTAGTGCAGCAGGTGAGCTAACATATGTTGCCCCTGGCAGCACACTTGCCCTGTCCGCTTCTGTGTCGCCCGCCAACGCCGGCAACAAGACGATTAACTGGTCTTCGTCCAACACTTCACTCGCGACAGTCGATGCGTCTGGTGTTGTCACGGGTGTTGCCCTCGGTAATGTGACTATTACAGCCACTGCGGCAGGAAACACAGAATACACCTCGACATACGCCCTACGCATTGGCGTGCCTGTGACAGGAATCAACGGTATTTCTGGCGCATCCTCCGTTATCGCCGGCCAGACCACACAGCTCACCTCTGGTGTCACCCCTTCGAATGCGAGCGTCCAAGGAATCACCTGGTCATCGTCTAACCCAGCCGCCGCAACGGTAGCTTCATCTGGTCTCGTGACGGGTGTCGATGGCGGCGAGACGACAATCACCGCGACTACGGTCGAGGGCGCACACTTTACGACATTCAATATGTCTGTAATAGTCCTCCCTACCGATGTGACTGGAATCTCGGACCCATCTGGAAATACACGGTTCATCGATATCCCCCGCGGTGGCACCCGTCAGTTATCTGGTGTATATGTACCCACTAATACAACAAATAAGTCAATGACCTGGGAATCATCAAATACTAGCATTGCGACAATTGATGCGTCTGGTGTAATAACAGGTGTCGCAAAGGGCTCGTGTGGTATCCGTGGCAGAAGTGTTGTGAATCCCAATTTCACATCGACTGCAACTATCACTGTGTATATACCTGTAACTGGAATGAATCCCATCACTCATTCTGCGGCCAGCGACCAGGTCACATTAGGAGCTGCATTACAGCTCAGCTGTGCTGGTGTCATACCTTCAGATGCGGACAATAAGACATACACTTGGTCCTCTAGCCACCCTACACACGTAGTTATAAGTTCAAGGGGGTATTTGGGTGTCCTGTCATCAATGCCAGACAATGAATTTACAATCACAGTTACATCGGCGGACGGTGGATTTACCGCGACCAAGACATTTACCATTTACCGCCCTCTTGCTGGCGTCGGTCAAATCACAGCACCCCTTAGAGCGGTTGCAGTTGGTCTAAATAATACACTGCAGCTCACAATGCCCCTCCTACCTGCCAATGCTACCACCAAGACTATTACCTGGACCAGCTCAAACCCTAGTAAGATATCAATTGATGCGTCTGGTGTATGTAGTGGTCTTGCATTAACCGCCAGAAAGGAAACAATTACAATCACGGCGAGCATAACGGAGCCCACCACAAACGTGACATATACACGTACATACCCACTGACTTGCCCTATTATATTAATCAAGGCATTGTCAGCTGTTACAATCTACGACTCAAATAATTCAATCTATACAAGCGGCACACTTGTACGTGGAAATTCATACCGCTTTGCCACGGCAATCAATCCTGGTGATGCATCGTATCGCGCACAGGGCATAACCTGGTCTGTAAATGACACGGCCAATGCCAGCATTGATGCAAGTGGTAATTTGACAATTACGGGGTACCCTAAAACACTGAAAGTCACCGCAACTACAGTCAGCTCTGCCCCTAGAAAGTCCGCCAGCCGCTCATTGAAGGTTGTTGTTATGCCATCTGGGTTCCAGTCGCCAGTTGAAACAAACACTGGTTCCCTTATTACAAACCCTAAGAAGACTGTGATATTGAAGCCTGTGCTATTACCACTGGCGACTACAAATCGTAAATTAACATATGTATCTAGCGACCCCACTATAGCAACTGTTTCAACATCTGGTACAGTAAAGGGTGTTCGTGCAGGTACTGTCACGATTACAATGACATCACAGGCAAACCCGTCAATATCTACAACGGCTCAAATAACTGTTGTGTAAAATTAA
>JACCDX011033153.1_pt1 | contig 20930 bp, 14 predicted proteins | sample 7449681 | NCBI WGS metagenome assembly JACCDX01 (sample SAMN15323450, study PRJNA562643) | freshwater metagenome | isolation source: river surface water | place: USA:Blue River Watershed | collected 2017-08-18
CCGGGCGCGGGCTGAGTGAGCAGGTAGCCGCTCACGTAGCGTGCGGGCAGGCCCATGCTGCGCAGGCAGGCCAGCATGATGTGGGCAAAGTCCTGGCACACGCCCTTGCGCTGGGCCAGCACCTCCAGCACGGGCGTGGAGATGTCGGTGGAGGCCGGGGCGTATTCGAAATCGGTGTGGATGCGCCGCATCAGCTCGATGGCGGCCTCGGCCAGGGGGCGATCGTCTTGCAGCGAGACCTCGCCATAGGCCTGCAACTCGCGGTGCGTGGGCACGTACGGTGAAGCGTAGAGGAACTCGGCCGCTGGCTGGAACGGCGTCTGCGCGTGGTAGGCCAGCATGGCGCGCACCTCGCCACAGGTGGGGCCGGCCGCAGGATCGAGCCCGGCGTAGCGGTGGTGCACCTGCACGCGGCTGGCGGCCACGACCTTGAGTTCGGCGTGCGGCGCGTGCATGGCAAAGTAGGCGCGGCGGTTGCCGTGGCTGTCGGTGCGCTCGGTGTGCTGCGCGGGCGTGGGGTGCACCGACAGGGTGTGCGCCTCGACGGTCTGCCCCGGGTCAGACAGGGGCGACAGGCAGGCGATGTGCTGGGCCTGCTCGACCGGGCGGCCGTAGGCGTACAGGGTTTCGTGCTCGACCGTGAGCGTGGCGACTTCACTCATGCGCTGACCATCGCATCCTGGGCTTCGGCGTGGGCGAAGTAGCAGCGCCCCACCTCGTCAGACAAGCGCCAGCTGGCTTCGAGCAAGCGCTCCAGCATCGCCACGGTGGCGGCGCGGCCGTGCTCCGGGTCGCTCAGCTCGGCCATGGTGGCGCCCACGCCCACGGGGGGCAGGCAGGCCAGCAGGTCTTGCGCGCTGGGCTGGGCGCGCACCGGCAGTTTGGCCACTTCGGTGCGCAGGCGGCGCAGCACGCAGGCCAGGGAGCGCGGGTTGCTCTCGTCGAGCACCAGCAGCGCCAGCACGGCCGGTGGCACCAGGCGGCGCTGGAAGCGCGCGCGGAAGGTGATGGCGCTGTCAAAAAGTTGCAGCACCTGGTCGTAGCCCTGCGGGAACGCGAAGGCATCGTGGCGCCAGAAGGCCAGCAGCATGCTGGTGTAGCCGCTCAAACGCTCGATGAGGCGACCCACGGTGAGCAATCGCCAGCCGGCGTCGCGCGTCATGCGGTCAGACTGTGCACCGGTGACGGCGGCCAACTGCATGCCCAGGTGCTCGAGCACGGGGGCGATGTCGGCCAGGTGGGTGGGCACCGGCTGCAGGCCGCGCTGGAAGTCTTCGCCCATGGCACGCAGCCACCGGGCGTGCTCGGGCGACAGCCGCTCGCGCAGGATCTGGGCCGAGCGGTCGAGCGCACCGAGGTTGAAGGCCAGGCTGTAGGCGCCGCTGCGGGCCTGGGTGTCGCCCAGGGCGCTGAGCACGGCCCGCTCGAACACGCGCGCCGATTGCTCCAGCCCCGGCGTGCCGCTGGGCACCAGGCCCAGGTAGGCCGACAGCGACGACAGCGCCCGGCGCACAGGCTCGGGCTCGGCGTCATCACCGGATTGCGCATCCACCAGGCCGCGCAAGAGCCGCCACTGCTGCTCGCAGCGCTCGGTGTAGCGGCCCATCCAAAAGAGGTTCTCGCCGGTGCGGCTGGCCACCGGGCGCTGGCGCTGCAGCAACTCGTCGGGCTGCAGCGTGGAGGGCAGCATCGAGAAGGTGTCGACGGTGTCTTCGGTCAGCACCCAGGTGTCGAGGCTGGAGCCGCCGAGCTGCATCGACACGGGGCCCGACTCGCGCGTGGCGATGCGGGTCATGCCGCCGGGCAGCACCTGCCAGCCGCCCTGTCCGTCGGCCAGCGCATAGACGCGCAGCGAGGCGCCGCGCATCAGCCACTGGCCTTGCGACCACACCGGGGCCTGCGGATAAGGCACGAAGCGCTGCACCGTGTACTGCGAGGCCGACTCGCCGATGCGTTGGCGCCAGGCCTTGAGCTCGGCTTCAGACAGGCTGCGGCCAATGACGGCATCGAGCCGACCACCGGCCTGGTCGTGCAGGTTGCGCGCGTGGGCGTAGCCCATGCTCGGGCGGATCACCTTGTCGCCCAGCTGGCCTTGCACATCGCGCCAGGCGGCGGCCTCGCCGCACCACCACGTGGGCAGCGAGGGCAGCTGCAGCGGCTCGCCCAGCAGCGCGCGCGACAGTGCCGGCAAGAAGCCGTGCAAGGCGGGTGATTCCAGGAAGCCGGTGCCCAGGGCATTGGCCATCACCACCCGGCCCGCACGCACCGCCTGCATCAGGCCGGGCACGCCCAGGGTCGAGTCCTGGCGCAGCTCCAGCGGGTCGCAGAAGGTGTCGTCCACCCGGCGCAGCAGGCCGTGCAGCGGCTCCAGGCCTTGCACGGTCTTGAGGTAGAGGTTGTCGTCGCGCACCACCAGGTCGTCGCCCTCGACCAGCGGCAGGCCCAGGTAGCGCGCCAGGTAGGCGTGCTCGAAATAGGTCTCGTTGTACGGGCCCGGGGTGAGCAGTGCCAGGCGCGGCGAGCCACTCTTGCAGATGCGGCTGGCCAGCTCGGTGAGCGTGTCGAGCATGCGCCGAAAGCCCGAGGCCAGGTGCTGCACGTGCAGGCGGCGGTAGGCCTCGGGGTACAGGCGCGAGACGATGAGCCGGTTCTGCATCACGTAGCCCAGGCCCGAGGGCGCCTGGCTGCGCTGCGACACCACCCACCAGGCGCCATCGGGGCCGCGCACCAGGTCGAAGGCCAGCACGTGCAGGTAGGTGTCGCCCACGGGCTTGACGCCCTGCAGGCCCCGCAGGTAGCCGGGGTGACCCAGCACCAGCTCGGCGGGCAGCAGGGCTTGCTGCAGCAGGCGTTGCGGGCCGTAGGTGTCCGCCAGCACCTCGTTGAGCAGGCGGGCGCGTTGGGCCACGCCCCGCTCCAGGCTGGCCCACTCGGCGGCGGGCAGGATCAGCGGCAGGGTTTCGAGCGACCAGGGCCGGCTGGGGCCGCCCTCGGCGTTGTAGACGTTGTAGGTGACGCCGTCTTCGCGGATCTGGCGCGACAGCTGGGCCTGGCGCGCATCGAGCTCGGCCGGGTCGCCGCTCAGCAGGCTGGCGAAGCGGGCCCAGTGCGGGCGCAACTGGCCGTCGTCGTCACGCAGTTCGTCGTAGTGGCCAGGGTCGGCCGCACGGGCACGCCGCAACAGGGCTTGGCCGGCGTCGGTCGGCAAGCTGGCGTCGTCGAACAGGTTCAGCGAGGAGGACAAGGGCGTGTCGGCAGGTGGCGGGGATCATGGGCCAGGCGGCCTGGTGATCCATGGTGCAGCCGCGCATTGTCAACGATGCAATCGCCAGACCAGGGCCGCAGTTGCACCCAGCTTCGGGGACAGACCTGCGGATGCGTGGCCCACATTGGGGTGATGGCCCGCGAAAAATGCACCAGCGCGGTGCAAACCTGCTGGGTCTGCACCACGCACGGACGCACGCTCAAGTGCCGTGGCCTCAGCCGAGCTTGACCGCCCGCAAGTCCAGCGTGAGCGGGTGCTCGATGCCCGGCGGCAGCGGCTTGATGGCCATCGCGCCCGGCGTGTGGCCCATGCGGAAGAAGCGCGCCAGGCGGCGGCTCTCGGCCTCGTAGGCGTTGATGGGGAAGCTGTCGTAGTTGCGACCACCCGGGTGCGCCACGTGGTACTGGCAGCCACCGATGGAGCGCTTGAGCCAGCTGTCCACCACGTCGATGGTGAGCGGCGCATCCACGCCGATGGTGGGGTGCAGGCACGAAGGAGGCTGCCAGGCGCGGTAGCGCACGCCAGCCACGTACTCGCCCACGCGACCCGTGGGGTGCAAGGGCAGGATGTGGCCGTTGACCGTCACCACATGGCGGTTGGCGTTGAGCCCGGTGGCCTTGACCTCCAGGCGCTCCAGCGACGAATCCACGTAGCGCACGGTGCCGCCCGGCGCGCCCTCTTCGCCCATCACATGCCAGGGCTCGAGCGCGCTGCGCAGGCTCAGGCGCACGCCCGAGCTGGCCACCTCGCCGATGTAGGGGAAGCGGAACTCGAAGTGCGGCGCGAACCAGCCGGGCTCAAAGTGGAAGCCCGCCTGCGACAGCTCGGTGAGCACGTCGGCAAAGTCGGCCTCCACGAAGGTGGGCAGCAAGAAACGGTCGTGCAGACCCGTGCCCCAGCGGGTCAGGCGCTGGGCGCCGTGGCCTTGGTAGGGCTCTTTCCAGAACCAGGCCAGCAAGGCGCGCAGCAGCAGCTGCTGCACCAGGCTCATCTGGGCATGGGGCGGCATCTCGAAGGCACGCAGCTCCAGCAGGCCCAGTCGGCCGGTGGGGCCATCGGGCGAGTACAGCTTGTCGATGCAGAACTCGCTGCGGTGGGTGTTGCCGGTGGCGTCGATCAGCAGGTTGCGCAGCGTGCGGTCGATCAGCCAGGGCGGGCACTGGCCGAAGGTCTGCAGCTGGCGCTCGATCTCCTTGAAGCCGATCTCGGTTTCGTACACCTGGTCGAGCCGGGCCTCGTCGATGCGCGGCGCCTGGCTGGTGGGCCCGATGAACAGGCCCGAGAACAGGTAGGACAACGACGGGTGGTTGTGCCAGAAGGTCAGCAGGCTGGGGATGAGGTCAGGCCGGCGCAGGAAGGGGCTGTCGGCCGGGGTGGCGCCGCCCAGCACGAAGTGGTTGCCCCCGCCCGTGCCGGTGTGGCGGCCATCGACCATGAACTTCTCGGTGGACAGGCGGGTTTCGTGCGCCGCCTGGTAGAGGAACTCGGTGTGGTCGACCAGCTGCGCCCAGCTGCTGGCCGGGTGGATGTTGACCTCGATGACGCCCGGGTCTGGCGTGACCTGCAGCAGCTTGAGGCGGGCATCGCGCGGCGGCGGGTAGCCCTCCAGCACGATGGGCATCTTCAGCTCGGCGGCCGTGGCCTCGACGGCTGCGAGCAAGTCGAGGTAGTCGTCCAGGCTGGTGAGCGGCGGCATGAACACGTAGAGCACGCCGCCCCCCTGGCCTTCGCGCTCGACCTTGGGGCCGCTGGCGCGATCGGGGTTGCGCACCTCCACGCACAAGGCGGTGCGGGTGATCCAGTGCGCCGACTCGAACCGGCTGGGCAGCTTGTTGGGATCGACATGCGAGGCCGTGGCCGGGCCAGCCGCGCCCAGCACGGGGTTGGCGGCCAGGTTGCCCCATTCGCCATTGACGCCTGCGCCCCCCAGGCCGGACACGCCCTGCCCTTGGACGCCCACGGCGCCACCTTCGGCAAAGCCACCCCCCACCTGGTGGGCGCCGTACTGCGCCCGCAGCGTGGCCGCATCGGCCAGCGCCGCCTTGGGGGCAAACGGGTCATGGTCGAGCATGTAGGGGTACTCGCCCTTGCTCACCCAGGGCAGCGAGTCGAGCGGCAGGCGGTAGCCCATGGGCGAATCGCCCGGGATGAGGTACATGCGCTCATCGCGGAAGAACCAAGGCCCGGTGATCCAGCGCGGGCCGCTGAGGCCCACCGGCCAGTCGCGCTTGAGCGGCAGGGCATAGCCCACCTCGTGCGACAGGCCCTGGTCGAACACGCGGCGCAGGCGCACGCGCTCCAGCTCATCGTCCAGGCGCGAATCCATCGGGTCAACGTTGACCGGCAGGCGGCGCTCACGCCACATGTAGTAGTAGGTGTCTTCGTAGCCGGTTTGCGTGTGGGCCGTGCCCACGCCCAGCTTGGTGGCCAGGGTGTCGACGAAGCGGCGGGCGTCGGCGCTGGTGTAGACGGGCGAGGTGCGCTCGTCGGCGAACAGCGCGGGGTCGTGCCAGCAAGGCTGGCCGTCGGTGCGCCAGAAGATCGACAGCGCCCAGCGCGGCAACTGCTCGCCCGGGTACCACTTGCCCTGACCAAAATGCAAGAAGCCGCCGTCGCCATACTTGGCGCGCAGCTTGTGCACCAGGGTGGTGGCCAGGCCCCGCTTGGTGGGCCCCAGGGCATCGGTGTTCCACTCGGCACCATCGCGGTCGTCGACCGACACGAAGGTGGGCTCGCCGCCCATGGTCAGGCGCACATCGCCCTGTTGCAGCTTCGCGTCCACCTCGGCGCCCAGGGCATCGATGGCCTGCCACTGCGCCTCGGTGTAGGGCTTGGTGACACGGGGCGATTCGTAGATGCGGGTGATGCCCATCTGGTGGTCGAACGACACCTCGCACTCGTCCACGGCGCCGGTCACGGGGGCGGCGCCTGTGGGCTCGGGCGTGCAGGCCACGGGGATGTGGCCCTCGCCCGCCAGCAGGCCCGAGGTGGGGTCCAGCCCGATCCAGCCGGCGCCCGGCAGGAAAACCTCGCACCAGGCGTGCAGGTCAGTGAAGTCGACCTCGGTGCCCGACGGGCCGTCCAGCGAGGCCACATCGGCCTTGAGCTGGATGAGGTAGCCCGACACGAAGCGGGCGGCCAGCCCCATGTGGCGCAGCGCCTGCACCAGCAACCAGCCCGTGTCGCGGCACGAACCGGTCTTGAGCGTGAGCGTCTGCTCCGGCGTCTGCACGCCCGGCTCCATGCGGATGGTGTAGCCGATCTCGCGCTGCAGGCGCTGGTTGAGCCCCACCAGGAAGTCGATGGTGCGCACCTCGCTGCGGTCGATGCTGTCGACAAAGCCCTTGAAGGCCGGCGTCAGCTCGCCCTTGGCCAGGTAGGGCTGCAGGTCGTGCAGCGAGGCCTCGTCGTAGGCAAACGGGAAGGTCTCGGCGTAGGGCTCCAGGAAGAAGTCGAACGGGTTGTAGACCGCCATTTCGGCAACCAGGTCAACCGTGATCTTGAACTGCTGGGTCTTTTCAGGAAAGACCAGGCGGGCCAGGTAGTTCGAGAAAGGATCTTGCTGCCAGTTGATGAAGTGCAGCGCCGGCTCGACCTTGAGCGAATAAGACAGGATGCGCGTGCGGCAATGCGGAGCCGGGCGCAAGCGCACCACCTGGGGCGACAGGCTCACCAGGCGGTCGTAGGTGTAATGGGTGACGTGGTTGAGGGCAACGTGAATGGACACTCGGTGATCTCCGGAGGCTGCGGCGGCCTGGATCGAGGCTCGCTCCCACAGTGTGCGCGCCGCTTTGTGACAGCAGCAAGTTGCAGGCCAAGGTGTGCCCAGCGCGTGCAGAAAGCCCCGAGATGTCCGGACCTGGTGTGGTCCACACGCCTCACCGGCGGTTTTGCGTCATCATCGCGGCCTGTTTCTGGTCCCCACCATCCATGCCCGCACGACGTCTTGCTGTCCGCTGTTTTGCCCCCGTGGGCCTCACCCTGCTCTTGCTGAGCAGCGCCCCCGCGCAGGCCGACACGGGCGACACGGGCGACGCTGCCAACACGGCCGAGGTGGCCGATCGCCCGCGCAAAGGTTGGTCGGGCCTGGCCAGTGCCTCACTGGCCTTCAGCGGCGGCAGCAGCGACAGCGCCACCGCACTGGTCAACATCGACATGGCGCGCAAGCTCATGCACAGCAAGACCTCGTTCGTCGCCTCGCTGAACTACGCTGCAGCCCTGGTGGATGGGCGCCGTGAAACGTCCGCCAGCAAGTGGCTGGTGTCCGCCCAACAAGACCGCAACCTCAACGAAGTGCTCTACGCCTTCGCCAAGGCCAGTGTGGATGGCGACCGCATGCTGGAGCTCAGCCGGCGCATCAAGCTCTCCACCGGCCTGGGCTACCACCTCAAGGCCGACGCCGACGACACCTTCGACATCTTCGGCGGTGTGAGCTATGGCGACCGACGCTACAAGTCGCCACAGACGCTGCACGGCGTCACCGACACGCACTTCCAGCGGCCTGGCGGCATCTTTGGTGAAGAATCGGCCCACCAGCTCAGCCCGTCGGTGACCATCAAACAGCGCTTCGAGGCCTACCCCGATTTCAGCCAGGTGCGCGCGCACTCGGCCAGCTTCAACGGCTCACTGGGCGTGGTGCTGACCGAGCGCCTGTCGCTGTCGCTCACGCTGACCATGACCTTCAACCAGTACGCCCCCACGGGCGTGGCGCGCACCGACACCTCGCTGTTCACCGGCTTCAGCCTGAAGCTCGGCGCCTGAGCCACCCGCAGCCGGGGCTCAGCGGGCCTTGACGCCCTGCACCGCCAGGGTCTGCGTGCCCGTGACGATCATGCGCACCATCAGCACCACCTCTTCGGTGAACTGGGCATGGCGCTCGGGCGGCACGTCCGAGAGCTGCGCGCCCATGGCGAACACCAACCGGGTGATGGCGCGCGCGGTGATCAGCGGCTCGAACAGGCCGGTCTTGTTGGTCTCGGCCAGGCGGATGAGGTCGGTGCGCAGCTCGTCTTCGAAAAAGCCCAGCTGACGCTCGACGGCCTCCTTGAACGCGGGCGAACCCACCGTGCCCTCGCGCAGCAGGATGTGCAGCAGCCGGTCGTCGGCGCGCAGCTGCTCCATGAAGGCCTCGATCGATCCGCGCACCACGCTGCGCTCGACGCTGGCGCGCTGCCGCGCCTCGCCGATGATGCGGCGCAGCGATGCCCCGGCCCGCTCGATCAGCGCGACGGCGAGCTCATCCATATCGCGAAATTGGCGATAGAAGCTGTTGGGCGCGATGCCGGCCTCGCGGGCGACCTCACGCAGGCTCAGGGTGGACAGGCTGCGGTGCGGCCCCACCAGGCGCAGGGCGGCGTCGATGATGTCCTCCCGGGAAATCACCGGTTTGCGGCCGGGCACGCCCACTGATTCAGGGGACAGGTTCGTACTCATGGTGCTCATGACTCAGGCCGGGCATCATAGCCTCATCAATTAATGCACAAGTGTATAGACATCCGTCAACACACACGTATACTGCGCGCACCTCTCGGGGTGCCCCTGGCCCCGAACGCTTTCTGGAGTCCCTACCCGTGTCGACCGCCCTGGCCCCGCAAACCCCGCATGCATCGGCTTCTGACGCCAAAGCTGGCCCGTTGCGCAAGCTCGTGGCCCCGCTGATCGAGGCCGAGACCTTCGATTTCTGGGTGCAGAAAATCAACCCTGTGTGGTCGTGGTCGCGCCCCCTGGCTCGGGTGGTCGCCCGTCGCGCCGAAGCCGCAGACACCGTCACCCTGGAGCTGCAGGCCAACGCCCACTGCGCCCTGCCCCGCCCCGGCCAGCACCTGAACGTGAGCGCCGAGGTCAACGGCCGCCGCGTCACGCGCAGCTACAGCGTCACCAACGTGCCGGGGGCCGATCGCCGCATCGCCATCACCGTCAAGCGCGTGGAGGGCGGCACGCTCAGCCACCACCTGGTGCGCGATGCCAAGGTGGGCGATGTGCTCACCCTGGGCCCCGCCTTCGGCGACATGACCTGGCCGCTGCAGCCCGCCAACGTGGCGCCACAGTGGGTGTTGCTGGGCGCCGGCAGCGGCATCACCCCGCTGATCAGCCTGACGCGCTTTTGGGCCGCCCGCCGCCTGGCCGTGCCGCTCACGCTGGTGTACTGGGTCAAGACCTACGACGAAGCCGCTTTCCTGCCCGAGTTGCGCGAGCTGGCCCGTCAGCGCCCGCAGTTCCAGTTCCACCTGGTGGTGAGCCACGAGGCCCGCCGCAACCCCGGCGACCTCGAAGGCCTGATCAGCGCCGAGCAACTGGCCACCGTGGCCCCTGACCTCGACCGCAGCCAGGTCTACGCCTGCGGCCCCGGTGGCTTCGTGGCCGCCGCCCAGCAGCTGTGCCAGCCGCGCGCCGCCGGCTTCATGGCCGAAGGCTTCACCCCGGCCCCGCTGGCCGACGACGAGGCCGAGCGCACCGTGCAGGTCACCCTGCGCCAGTCTGGCCGCACGCTGCAGGTCTCGACCGGCCAGTCGCTGCTGGCCGCGCTCGAAGCCCAAGGCCTGAACCCGCCCTCGGGGTGCCGCATGGGCATCTGCCACACCTGCTCGTGCCCCCGCGTCAGCGGCGCCACGACCGACATGGGCAACGGCCAGCACCACGACGAGCCCGGCGGTGCCGTGCGCCTGTGCGTCAGCCGCGCCCGCAGCGACCTGACCCTGGACCTTTGAGCCTGAACCTTTGCGCCCGGACCTTTGAGCCGCTTGACCTGATCCAGCCCGCGTCCCACGTTTGACCCGCCCGTACCATGACCGCCTCCCTCACGCGTGAACTGAGCCCCGAAGAGCTGCAGCGCTTCGGCACCGAGATCGACAACCTGCGCGCCCGCACCGTGGCCACCCTGGGCGAGCGCGACGCCCGCTACATCCGCCGCATCTTTGCCGCCGTGCGCTGGACCGAGGTGCTGGGCCGCGGCCTGCTGATGGCCGGCCTGCTGATGCCCGAAGGCTGGCTGTGGGCCACCTGGCTGGCGGGTGCCGTGATCCTGGGCATCTCCAAGATCCTGGACAACATGGAGCTGGGCCACAACGTCATCCACGGCCAGTTCGACTGGATGGGCGACCCGCGCTTCACCAGCAAGAACTTCGAGTGGGACATCGTGGGCACCAGCGCCAACTGGCGCAAGACCCACAACTTCAAGCACCACACCTACACCAACGTCTTCGGCATGGACGACGACATCGGCTACGACGTGCTGCGCCTCTTCCCCGAGCAGCGCTGGTCGCCGGCTGCGCTGTTCCAGCCGCTGTACGCCGTGATCTTTGCGCTGCTGTTCCAGTGGGGCGTGGCCGTGCAAGACCTGCGCATCGGTCGCGTCTTCATCGGCCGCATCACCTGGCGCCAGCTGTTCAACGAGGCCAAGCCCGTGCTGCGCAAGGCCCGCCGCCAGCTGATCAAAGACTATGTGGTCTTCCCGCTGCTGGCCGGCCCGGCCTTCCTGTCGGTGTTTCTGGGCAACCTCTTGGCCAACGGCATCCGCAACGTGTGGACCTACACCGTGATCTTCTGCGGCCACTTCACCACCAACGTGCAGACCTTCCCCAAGAGCGTGGTGAAGAACGAGACCCGCGCCCAGTGGTACGTGCGCCAGATCCAGGGCTCGTCCAACCTGTCGGGCGGCCAGCTGCTGCACGTGATGACGGGCAACCTGAGCCACCAGATCGAACACCACCTCTTCCCCGATGTGCCGGCCAACCGCTACGCCGAGATGGCCGTCGAGGTGCGCGACATCTGCCGCCGCTATGGCATCCACTACAACACGGGCTCGATGACCGGCCAGTTCAGCCAGGTGATCTGGCGCATCCTGCGCCACAGCTTCCCCAGCGCGCCGCGCAAGGCCAACCCGGCCATGCAGCCCACCTGACGCCCGCCACGTCTCCACGACCGGGGGAGAGCCAGGGAGGCCCTCCCCGCTTCAAGCGCCCACTGCAGGGCGCTTTTTTTTGGCTGGGCGATGCCGGTGGGTGGCCGGATCACGGTGCCCAGTACACCTCAACCGGCGGCATGGCCTGCCCGGGCGGCAGCGGCTGCTGCCACAAGGCCCCGATGGGGGCGGTCTCGCCCTGCCACACGCGGGCCAGCAACTCGGCGCGGGCCGCGCCGGTGGTGTGCACGCACAGCAGGTGGCAGTCGCGCACGGCACCCAGGGTGAGCGTGGCGCGCGGCCGGGGCACGTTGGGCAGGCTGGGGGCATCGGTGCACAGCCAGCGCGGCGCCAACCCGGGCTGGGTGGCTTGCGCATACTGCGCCGTCTCCGGGAACCACGAGGCCGTGTGGCCATCTCCGCCCATGCCCAGCACCACCACGTCGGCGGGCCAGGGCATGGCGTCCACCCAGGCGGCGAGGTCGGGCTGCGCGCGCTGCGTGGCCACCGGGTCTTCTACCCCAGGGCGATACCACCCCTGAAAGTCCGCCTGGGTCACCGGCCCCACCCACAGCAGGCGGCGCACGAGGCCTTCGTTGCTGTCCGGGTTGGCGGGTTCGCACCATCGGTCGTCAACGAGAGCGATCTGCACCTTCGCCCAGTCCACCGCCTGGGCCGACAAGGCCTGGAAAAACGGCACCGGCGTGCTGCCCCCCGACACCCACAGCGTGGCTCGCCCCCGGTGGGCGATGGCGTCTTGCAGGGCCTCGGCCACCCGGGCGGCCAGGTGCAAGGCCAATTGCGCGGCGTCGGCCTCGATGCGCACGGCCACGCCGGCGGGCGGGCGGCTCAAGGGCCCGGAAGGCAAGGGGTAAGCGGGTGTGTTCATCTCAGACTCCCAGGGCCAGTGCAACGCCTCCCCAAAGATGCTACGCCGACCCAGCCCGGCACGCCGCCGGCTGTCGGCTGGCGCCACGTTGTCCTGGGCAAACTCCCGTGGAGTTTTCGCCATCTAATACCTTCGGGGGCCCCTCAAGCAGAGGAGGCCCCCTGCAATCCCTTAGCGTTGACACAATGTGCCTGCTTTAGTCTTCGCTCTGCCTGTCGCGCTGTGTACCCTTTTTACGCAGCACGGAGCGGAGCCAGGGTGGTCCTGGCCTCGCGCAACCCGGTGAAGCTGTATCCGCCATGTTGTCCCTCCCCGCTCGCCTGCTGCCCTCTCCCCGGGTCAGTTGTGCGCCCAAGACAACCTGCGGGCATTGAACGCCGACCATCCGATTGTTCCGGACAGTGCAAAATCTCCCCTTTTGACGCCCTCCTCGACCATCGCCATGACGACTGAAGCACCTGCTGCGCCCTCGGCTCTGTCCCAACTGAAGATTGACCGCAGCGCCCAGGCCAAGACCAAGAAGCGCAACGTCTGGCCCCTGGTCGCCGGTGTCGTCGTGGCCGGCGGCATCGCCGCCTGGTTCACCGTGCCGCGCGCCGCTGACGTGAGCGCCACCAACGCCGTGATGAGCACCCCGTCGCAGCAGTACGTTCAGTTGACGGCCTCGGGCTATGTGGTCGCCCAGCGACGCTCGGCCGTGGCCTCGAAGGCGTCGGGCCGCCTGATCGAGCTCAACGTGCGCGAAGGCTCCAAGGTTGCCAAGGGCGATGTGCTGGCCCGCCTCGATGCCTCTGACATCCGCGCTGGCATGGCTGCCGCCGAGGCCGCCATCCACCAGGCTGAAGCCAGCGTGCGCCAGTCGATGGTCACCTTGATCCAGGCCCGCTCTGACTTGGCCCGCGCGCGCGCCCTCGAAGCCCAGGGCTTCCTGTCGGCCCAGGCCGTGGAAGCCGCGCTGTCGCGCAACAAGGCCGCCTTCGCCGCCAACAAGGCCGCTGAAGCCATGGCCGACCAGGCCCGCGCCCAGTACAAGGCACAGCAGGTCGCGCTGAACTACACCGAGATCCGCGCCCCCTTCGACGGCGTGGTGCTCAACAAGAACGCCAACATCGGCGACATGGTGACCCCGATGTCGTCGGCCGCAGGTGCGCAGGGCGCCGTGGTGACCATGGCCGACATGGGGACGCTCGAAGTCGAGGCCGACGTGTCGGAATCGAACCTGGCCAAGACCAAGGTGGGCCAACCTGTCGAGATCACGCTGGACGCCCTGCCCCAGTCGCGTTTCAAGGGCCATGTGGCCGGCATCGTGCCCACGGTGGACCGCGCCAAGGCCACCGTGATGACCAAGATCCGCTTCGACAAGCTCGACCCCCGCATCCTCCCCGAGATGAGCGCCAAGGTCAGCTTCCTGTCGCAAGAGATCTCTGACGCCGACCAGCAGCCCGTGCTGGCCGTGGCCAACACCGCCGTGCAAAAGGCCGATGGCAGTGCCGTGGTGTTCCGCATCGTCAGCCAGGAAAAGAACTCGGCCAAGGTCGAAGCCGTGGCCGTCAAGACCGGCCGCACGCTGGGTGACCTGACCGAAGTGCTGTCGGGTGGCATCAAGTCGGGCGACAAGATCGTGGCCAACCCGCCCGCCTCGCTGAAAAACGGCGGCCGCATCAACCTGGGTGCCTCCTGATCGCGACGCCAAGGCGGTGAGCCCACCGCCCCCTCGCCCACCCGCGACAACCCAGCTTTTGCGCTCACCATGACCCAAAGTGCGCCCAATGCGGTCATCCGCATCGAACACCTCAGCAAGACCTACGAGCGGGGTGGCCAGCCCATCCCCGTGCTGATGGACATCAACCTGACGGTGGCCCGCGCCGAGTTCGTCTCGCTGATGGGCCCGTCGGGCTCGGGCAAGTCCACGCTGCTCAACCTGATCGCCGGCATCGACCAGCCGTCCACCGGCCGCATCCTGATCAATGGCGTCGACATCGCCACGCTCAACGAATCGTCGCTGGCCGACTGGCGCGCCGCCAACGTGGGCTTCATCTTTCAGTTCTACAACCTCATGCCCGTGCTGACGGCGTATGAAAACGTCGAGCTGCCCCTGCTGCTGACCAACCTCAGCCGCCGCCAGCGCAAAGAGCACGTCGAGGCCTGCCTGGCCATGGTGGGCCTGAGCGAGCGCATGGACCACTACCCCAACGAGCTCTCGGGTGGCCAGCAACAGCGCGTGGCCATTGCCCGTGCACTGGTGACCGACCCCACGCTGATCGTGGCCGACGAACCCACGGGTGACCTCGACCGTGCCACCGGCGAAGAGGTGCTCAAGCTCATGGACGAGCTGCACCGCGACCTGGGCAAGACCATCGTGATGGTGACCCACGACCCGAAAGCCGCCTCGCGCGCCAGCCGCATGATCCACCTGGAAAAGGGCGTGCTGGTCGACGATCCTGGCCCCGACGGCCACCACTGACACGGCATCCGGCCAGGCTGAACGATGTTCCTGATCCGACTGCTGCTCAAAAACGCCTTCCGGCACAAGCTGCGCACCCTGCTGACCATGGTGGGCCTGATCGTGGCGATCAGCGCCTATGGCCTGCTCAACACCATCGTCGACGCCTGGTACGCCAACGTCGACAACACCTCCAACACCCGACTGATCACCCGCAGCGCCATCTCGGTGGGCGCGCCGCTGCCGCTGTACTACGGCGAGCAAATCAAGAAGGTCGACGGCGTGGCCGGTGTGACCTGGGTGAACTGGTTTGGCGGCATCTATGTCGACCGCCGCAACTTCTTCCCGCGCCTGGCCGTGGACGGCGCAAGCTACTTCAAGCTCTACCCCGAGTTCAAGCTCAGCGACGAGTCTTACCGCGATTTCATGGCCGACCGCCAAGGTGCCATCGTGGGCCGCGCCACGGCCGAGCGCTTTGGCTGGAAGGTGGGCGACACCATCCCCATCAGCGGCACCATCTTTCCTGGCAACTGGAACTTCACCATCCGCGGCATCTACCGTGGTGAAGACGCCCGCGCCGACGAGACCATGATGTTCATCCACTACAAGCTGGTGCAAGAAAGCGTGCGCAAGCGCCTGGGCAGCACGCTGGCCAACCAGGTGGGCATCTTCATGGTGGGCATCAAGGACCCCTCTCAGGCCTCGGCCGTGTCGCAGCGCGTGGACGCCATCTTCAAGAACTCGGTGGCGGAGACGCGCACCGAGACCGAGAAGGCCTTCCAGCTGGGCATCATCTCGATGAGCCAGGCCATCCTGATGGCCATCCGCACCGTGAGCTTCGTGGTGATCCTCATCATCATGGCGGTGATGGCCAACACCATGACCATGACCGCCCGCGAGCGCCTGGCCGAGTACGCCACGCTCAAGGCCTTGGGCTTCTCGCCCTCGTTCGTGGTCAAGCTGCTGTTCGGCGAGAGCCTGACCATCGCGGTGATCGGCGGCGCCATCGGCATCGCCTGCACCTACCCGCTGGCGGCCGGCTTCATGGCGCAGACCAACAACCTGTTCAAGGTCTTCGAGATCTCGAACACCACGCTGATCAGCCAAGTGGGTGCGGCCCTGTTCGTGGGCCTGGTGGCGGCCGCCTGGCCGTCGTGGAAGATGTCGCGCATCGACATCGTGGCCGGCCTGCGCCATGTGGCCTGACGCGGAGCACCCCCGATGAGCGCACGCACCATCCCCCTGTCCTACGTCATGCGCAACCTGTGGGTGCGCCGTGTCACCACGGTGCTGACCGCAGGCGGCATGGCCCTGGTGGTCTATGTGTTTGCCACCGTGATGATGATGAGCGAGGGCATCAAGGAAACGCTGGTGTCCACCGGCCAGCCCGACAACGTCATCGTGCTGCGCAAGGGCGCGGGCACCGAGATCAACTCGGCCATCACCCGCGGCCAAAGCGCCACCGCCGAGGCCCTGCCCGGCATCGCCACGGATGCGCAAGGCCACCGCCAGGTCTCGCGCGAGGTGGCGGTGCTCAACAGCCAGCAGCGCCGGGACTCAACCGAGACCGCCAACGTGACCATGCGCGGCACCTCGGCCGTGGGCCTGGCCATCCGCCCACAGGTCAAGCTCGTGCAAGGCCGCATGTTCCGCCCAGGCACTTCCGAGATCATCGTGGGCCAGGCCGTGACCCGTGGCTTTGCCCACATGAGCCTGGGTGACACCGTGACCATGGCCGGCCGCGAGTGGGTCGTGGTGGGCGTGTTCGATGCCCAGCGCAGTGGCTTTGACTCCGAGATCTGGGCCGACGTGAACACGGTGATGCAGGCCTACCGCCGCGCCATCTACTCGGCCATCTACTTCAAGCTCTCCAGCGCCGAGGCGTATGAACACATCCAGCGGGCCGTGGCCAACGACCCGACGCTGCAGCTCGACGTGAAGCTGGAGCAGCAGTTCTACGAAGAGCAGTCTGAGGCGTCGACCAAGTTCATCAAGCTGCTGGGCGTGATCCTGTCGGTGATCTTCTCGATCGGCGCCATCGTGGGCGCGGCCATCACCATGTTCGCGGCGGTGGCCTCGCGCATCGGCGAGATCGGCACGCTGCGCGCACTGGGCTTCCGTTCCGAGGCCGTGCTGCTGGCCTTCTTGGGTGAGTCGCTGGGCCTGGCCCTGGTGGGCGGCCTGGTCGGCCTGGCGGGCGCCTCGGCGATGCAGGCGGTCAACATCTCGACGCTGAATTACGCCACCTTCTCGGAAGTGGCCTTCCGCTTCAAGCTGACCTGGTCGGTGGGCGTGCAAACCATGGTGTTCGCGCTGGTGATGGGCTTTTTGGGCGGCTTCGTGCCCGCCTGGCGCGCCGCCCGCCTGAGCATCATCGAGTGCCTGCGTCAGGCCTGATCCTCCAGCACGTTCGGCCATGAAGCTGCGCGCCCTGCTCCGTCCCCGCGTGCTGCTGGGGGTCGCTGCGCTCGGACTGGTGGTCAGCACCACCGCCGGCTTGTTGGTGGCGTGTGCCAGCACCAGCTCGGTGGCCACGCCAGACGAGCTGACCACCGCCCGCCGCATCACCCAAGAGGCCCAAGGCCAGCTGAGCCCAGCCGCGCCCGGCACGCCCGCCACCTCGCGCGCCACCGCGCTGGCCCCGCTTGGCTACGTGGAAGAAGAGCTGCTGCTGCAAGGCCAGGCCCGCACCTACGACCCGGTGGGCACCTGGGGCCAAGATGGCCAGTGGACGGTGCGCGCCCGTGGCGAGCTTCAGCCCGTGGCCACCCGCGTGCTGGTGCGCCGCCCGCAAGACCCATCGCGCTTCAACGGCGTGGTGCTGGTGGAGTGGCTCAACACCTCGCTGGGCCTCGACCTCGATGGCATCTGGATGGTCGCGCGCGACGAGCTGATCCGCGAGGGCTATGCCTGGGTGGGCGTGAGCGCCGAGGCCGTGGGCATCAGCCAGCTGCAGCAGGCCTTGCCGGGCCGCTATGCGCAGGCCCGGCTCGCCACCAGCGACCTGGGCTTCGACCTCTTCACGCTGACGGCCCGCCTCAGCCGCGAGGCCGCGCTGGGCTGGGGCACCCCTGGCCGCACGCCGCAGCAGATCAAGGTGATCGGCTCGGGCTACTCGAAGTCAGCCTCCTACCTCATCAGTTACGTCAACGCCTTCCAGCCGCTGACCGGCGCCTTCGATGGCTTTTACGTGCGCGGCGCCACGCCGGCTGCCATCCAGGTGCACGACATCGGGCTCAACGTGGTGATCCCGCGCTGGCGCATGGACATGAAGGTGCCGGTGATGCAGGTGCAAACGGAAGGCGAGGTCAAGGCCAGCTGGACCTTGTCACGCACCAGCGATGGGCCGATGAACCGCTACTGGGAGATCGCCGGGGCCGTGCACTTTGACCACGGCATGCAACAGCAAGCCTTGCAAGTGGCCGAGCCCTGGGGGCTGAAGCCTGCGGCCTGCCGCCACCCCACCAACACCCTGCCTGCCCACCTGGTGGACCACGCCGCGCTCGACGGCTTGCTGCGCTGGATGCGCACCGGCGTGCCGCCCGCCAAGGTGCCGCACCTCCAGCGCAACGACAACGGTTGGCTGGTCTACAGCGAGCCCGATGGCAACGTGCGAGGCGGCATCCAGCTGCCACAGGTGAGCCTGAACCTGGCGCGCTTCGACGCGGGCTACACCAACTGGCCCACCCGTTGGCCCGACGTGTGGACGGGCTTCACCTGCCTGGCCGGTGGCGCGACGCTGCCGGCGACGCAGCCGGGCGCGGCCTCAGCGCCCGCCGTGCGCGAAGCCGCGCAAGCACTGGTGCAACAAGGCGTGCTGAAAGCCGCCGATGTGGACGCGCTGGTGAAGCAGACGCTGCACGCCCCCAACACCCTGCACTGAACGACCCGGCGCGCAGGTCACCCCAGCGAGCGCGCAAAGGGCACGCTGTTCCCTCATTCGGGGGCCACGGCAACCAGCCCCGCCCGAAACAGGCGCTGCTGCAAGGCACCCGCAGCCTGAGGCCCTTTGAGTTGCCCCACCTGGGCCACCAGGCGCACAGCCAGCGCACGCAGTTCATCCACCTGCGCGCACTTTTCGATGTCCAACACAAAGGCCAACCCACGCAACAAGCCCAATTGCTGCTTGGCCTGCTCGGTGAGCGTCTGGCTCAGTTGCTCGTAGCCCAGGTCGTCGAGCGCTTGCAACCAGGCATCGGCCGCAGGCACTGGGGCCACAGGCGCCCATGCGCTGATCAAGCCCAGGCCCAGCAAACGTTGCACGTCGTCGGCCGTGCTGCCCTCCAGGCATTGCACCCAGGCCGCCGCTGTTTGACGTTCATCCATGATCAACAGCAGGCTGCGCGCCACGCGCGGCAAGGCCAGCGCACGGGTGCGGATCTCGGCGCGGCCGGCATCGGTCTTCTGGTAGCGCACGACCAGCAGGTCCAGTTCGCTGCCGCCCCCTCCACCACCGCTCGGGGCCAAGGACAAGGCGGGGGACTCCAGGGCTGACAACAGGGGCTGTGCAATCATGGTGACGGCCGCGACACGGGCTGAGGTGACGGGAATTGCCCCATCCTACCCGTTTTGCGGCCCAGCGATGCAAAAGCTCGGCCCAGCCCTCAGCACCTCACAGCGTCAACGCCAGCGGGATGCCGTCGCGCTTCATCTGCGCCTTGAGCGCCGCCAGCTCCGACTTGCTCGCAGTCAGGTACATCACCACGCCCCCATCTTTTTGCGGCGTGTGCGTGAGCATCACCATGCGGATGGTCATGGGCGTGATGTCGAACCACGAGGCCGTGCCCGTGCCAAAGTCGATGTCGTACATCGGGAACTGGATGCAGTTGTTCTGCACCAGGCCGGCGTTCAGCGTCTCCAGCGTGGGCTTGAAGATCAGGCGCCACACCGCCTTCTTCTGCCGCCAGGTCTCCATGAGGATCAGCATCTTTTGCAGCGCCTCGGTGCTGACCTGCGCGGTGACGGGCTTGCAGCGCTCGGCCAGTACCGGCAGCGACTGCTGGGCAAGCTCTTCGGCGGTGTAGCGGGCCTCGGCATAACACAGGGCGTTGCCGAAGTAGTCGCGCGGCAGGCGCAGGCGGCGCTTGTAGCGCAGATCGAGCACCAGGCCCACGCTGCGCTCGACACCCGGCTTCATGCCCGGCGACATGCCCTTCATCAGGTAGCAGGTGACCAGCTCGGCCGCGCTCACGCCGGCAGAGTCGGCCGGCAGCTCGGCCTTGGCCTGCTCACGCCAGCGCTGGATCACGTCAGCGGGGATGCACAGCGTTTCGTTCTGGTAGCCGAACACGGCCTGCCAGGCCAGGCGGCCCATGGTGCCCAGCCACTGGCCAAAGCTGGGGGCGACCATCAGGTCATAGGCCTGCGCATCGGGCTGGCCCTGGCCGGCTTCGATCAGTTGGTGGCGGTTGAAGGTGGCGCCCTTGGCATCTTGCCCCAAGCAGGCGCGCGACCAGTCTTGCGCAAAGCCCCACCAGCTGGAGCCATCGACCGCCGAGTGCGGCGCAGCCAGGCACATCAGCACGCCACCGTCTTCAAAGCGGTGGAAGTTGAGCTGCAGAAAGGGCCGGTCGTGGTTGACCACCTGCCACGGCATCCACATCTTGTAGAGGCGGTGGATGTCCTTGCCCACGGGGCGCTGCGGCCCATAGGGCATGGGCCCCTTGCACGCGAACACGTTGAAGTCGATGCCGGCATCACAGCCGTCGATGTAGGTCTGGCCCTGCTTGTCCGAGCGGTAGCGACCCGTGAGCTGCGGGTACTTGGGCAACACGGCCCGCGCCGCGCGCTCGGCCAGGTCGATGTCCACACCCTGCTTGTAGCAAAGCACCAGCGAGATGGGCGCATGGGCGTGGAAGATGTCGAGGCCGCTGATGTACTGGGGCTCGGCCGTGGTGACGCCCGCCTTCAGGCGCTTGGACGACACCAGCTTGGGGCTGATCTTGGACACGGTGACTCAGGCCTTGGCTGCGGCCAGTTGGCCCGGATGCGGCGCCATGCCGGCCTTGGCCAGCGCCGCCTTGAGGGCGTCGCGCTCGCTTTGGCGGGCGCTGAAGTGGATGTCGATGCCGCCATCGCGATCGGGCGTGGGCAGCAGCGTCATCGTGCGGATGGTCATGGCCATGGTGTCGTACCAGCGCGGGCGGCCCGTGCCGAAGTCGAAGTCGTACACCGGCAGCAGCGAGCAGTTGTTCTGGAAGATGCCGGCCCCCAGGTTGCGCTCACCGGCGCCCAGCATCAGGCGGGTCACCTCGTTTTTCTGGCGGGCGTCTTCCAGCACGGCGGCGATCTGCTTGAGGGTCTCGACCTTGGTCTGCTCGGCGTCGGGGCTGAGCTTGCGGGCCAGGTCGATCAGGCTGCCCTTGACGTCGCGGGCTTCCACGCGGGCCTCGGGGCTGCACAAGCCGTTGCCGAAGTAGTTGCGCGGCAAGCC
>JACCDX010380395.1_pt1 | contig 20916 bp, 22 predicted proteins | sample 7449681 | NCBI WGS metagenome assembly JACCDX01 (sample SAMN15323450, study PRJNA562643) | freshwater metagenome | isolation source: river surface water | place: USA:Blue River Watershed | collected 2017-08-18
GTCATGCAATTCAGTATTGGAACGCTCGTCACTTAACGTCTGAACCAGACGCTAATTGAAGGCGATGCGGTATCTCCTGAAAAAATACTGGGTAAATTATTGCCAAGCTAACAAGTATCGCCTAAGGCAGAGGCAGTCACTGAAAAACTAAGAAATATTTTTCTATTTAATTGTGAATAATGAGTTTGCGTTGCTAAATATAATTTTATATTAAGAATAGTTTATATTTAGCGGAGATTTCGCGCTGATTCAGTGCAAAACCGTTGATGTCATTCCATCAGAATCTTGCTCAGACCGTCGCTGCGCTTGAGTGGTCAAGGAGGTGAACCAACCTGCCTGATTAACGAGCGGGAAAAGTAGCGACTCCAATCCCTTCGCCAAACCTGCGGACAAGTTCACATTGACTTGACCCACATCTCGCGCAAAAAAAATAAACCGTGCTTCCGTGCGGGTGCGTTGACATTCGGCGTTTTCAATAAGCAGCGGTCGCTCGTCACGAACGCAAAGAGGCTTTGGATCTGCACCCTCCTCAGTGGAGGCCAGAGGTTCTGGAGTAGCATTGTGAACGACAGGAAACTCAAGTTCAGTAATGTTTTCTAGAATGAAACGACAAATGCGGCGCGTGAGTACTAGAGCCAAGCTCTGTTCAAGCCCAAAACTAACTCGCATTAGCATGCGATCTTCAGTGTCGACATATGTGACCTGTATTTGCGTAATATTCATAGGAGATCTTTACCACTCAAACGTGCGCAAAAAATGAACCCATTCAATCGATACTTCAGTCAATTCAGAATTCAATAGTAGATCAAAGCACGTAAACATTTTGTCTCACCACACATGAATCTCCGCATCTATCGCGCTGTTGGTTTCACAGGCATCGCACAAATTCTTGCCAGCGCGGGCTCTCACTACCTCCCCGCCGTCACCGCCATCCCTGCAAGCAAAGATCTCAGTTTATCGCCCGCGACGATCTTCGCAGCCTTTTCTTTGGCGCTGTGCGTATCCGCTTTTGCAGGCCCACATGTTGGTCGACTCGTCGATCGCTTTGGCGGCCGACCTGTATTGATGATGTCGAGCGTCTCATTCGCGATTGCGCTGACCTTATTGGGTTTCTCTGAAGGATTGATCTCTATCCTGATTGCCTATGCAATCTTAGGCTTTGGCATGGCCTGTGGATTGTTTGAAGTTGCCTTTGCAACAATCGTTCGACTATTTGGCAAAGAGTCACGTAATCCGATCACTGGCGTCACGCTCATTGCGGGCTTCGCGAGCTTAGTAGGCTGGACAACCTCGGTCTACATCGAGTCGAAGTTTGGCTGGCGTGGCACGTGTTGGTTCTGGGCTGCCACGCACATACTGATTGGCTTGCCTGTTAACGCCTTGGTACCCAAACCTGATTCCACCGTAACTCCCAAACCGACACCTACTCCAGTGGCACAACCTGAAGCTGTCGCAACAAACACAGCCACCCAATCAACCGCGAGTCAGCACGACCCGGGTAAATACACAGGCGCCCTATTGGCTTTTGTATTTGCTGCGAGCTCCTTTGTTGGGATGGGTTTAATGACACATATGCCGCGCATGCTGGAAGGGATAGGCGTACCGCTTGCTACCGCCTTCGCAATTGGAGCGTTCGTCGGCCCTTCACAAGTTTTGGGTCGCCTACTCGACTTCTTTTTTATGCGCCGTTGGCATCCTTTAATTGCAGCGCGAATCGCAGCCTTTGCGCATCCAGTTGGAGCGACAGTACTCATGATTTTTGGCGCCCCCGTTGCCGCGCTCTTTGTTGTACTGCATGGCATCGGGAACGGGATTCTAATTATTTCACGCGGCACTTTACCACTGGCTATCTTTGGGACACGCGGCTACGGTCAACGGCAAGGCTGGTTGATGATGCCCTCTAAGTTTGCACAAGCGGCTGCACCCTTTTTATTTGGTCTAGCCGTGACTGAATGGGGCGCTGGAGCGCTCTGGCTTTCCGGCGGACTTGGCATCGGAATCTTTGCTGCGCTGTGCCTCATCTCTAGCAAGTACAAGCCAGACTAAACACACGACACATAAACATGAACAATCAATCTACTGACGCAATTCGCACCACACCATTGCACAAAAAAGATTTTTCTTTTTTTGAAGCCGTTACCCTACGCTGGGCAGATAACGATGCCTATGGACATATCAATAATGCCCATTACTACTCATTTTTTGACACAGCAGTCGATGCGTTCTTACTGCATCACAAGTTGCGGCCTTATATTTCTGGCGTGTATCAGACCTTAGTCGTTGCATCTGAGTGCCGCTACTTCAGCCAAGTTTCCGCGCCTGGAACCATTCAAGTGGGAGTGCGTCCCGGTCGTCTTGGTCGCAGCTCGATTACATACGAAGTCGCTGTTTTTACTGACGACTCTGATCAGGCTGCAGCGCAAGGGTTATTTGTGCACGTGTGCGTGGACCGCGCGACGCAGCGCCCAGTCGCGCTACCTGAAACATTCCGAAATATGATTCAAGCGGTATAAGAATTCGCCTAATTTAATCTTGATACTTCGACATCGCGCGAATGAAAAGGTAAGATTATTTCCAGTTGTCACTACGATAAACAAGGGACTGTTAGACATGTCACACGTCGTCACAAAAGAACAAGCCAGTAAAGAGCGTCACTATTACAAACTCCCGAACGGTACAGACACTTGGATATCTTCCTGTGTTGGAATTAACTCGGTTGAACGGAGGGCAAAGAATATGCCCCCGAGAGCACCCGAGGCATTTCCACCTCCGCTGGAACCAATCGCCTTTTTGGTTGAACAGGGCGCGCACTCCTCAATCCCCGGTCATTATCACCAAGCGGATCAATTCCAAGTATTCGTGTCTGGCGAAGGAAAGTTTGGGATCAAGCCAATCGAGGGGATGACGGTTCACTACGCGATGGCTTTCACGCCCTACGCACCCATACATGCCGAAGGCACAAACGTGGAGTACTACACGTTGCGCAATGGCTGGGACCCTGGTGCACGCTGGATGCCTGAGCACAAGGATGCACTCAAAGGGAAAACAAAATCCTATCGGCACGGGTTGGGATTGATTCCAGCGTTGATCGGGGACGCCGAAGGTCCAAAGAATATTGACGGCATCAAGACACACGCTGTTGTCCCCGCCGAAGCGGACGGACTCCTCGCGACGCTCTACCAAACAACTTCTGCGCAGACGATTGCAGGTCCTGCACCAGACACCGGCCGTGGTCAGTACTGGATGGTGTTGCGAGGCACCTGTACCATTAATGGCGAGAATGCAGCCGAGCGTTCGTTAATTTTCATCGCACCAACCGACAAAGCGCCTGTCGTCCAATCCTCCAGCACAGGCGTAGCGATTATGTGTATGCAGTTTCCTAAACGAGAAAACTCGTAAAGCCCAATTGAGTTTTGCACAATAAGTGAAAGGCGCTTCATTGCGCCTTTCATTTATTAACGTCCCTTGAACTGCGCTGGACGTTTTTCCATAAAGGCAGTACGGCCCTCTTTGAAGTCTTCACTCGCGAAGCAGTTCTTCACCATCTGCACGGCTCGCTCCATATCCTGCTCATCAGGATGCGCACACACTTGGCGAATATTGAATTTGCTTGCGGCAACGGTTAAGGGCGCGTTTTCAGCGATCATCTTGGTGTATTGATCCACCACCGCATCAATTTCATTACCGGCACACACTCGCGACACAAAGCCCATCCGCAAAGCATCCGCTGCATCAAAGCGGCGAGCCGTTACAAAAATATCCGTCGCATTCGCTAAGCCGATGATATCTGTAAAGCGCTTGATACCTTTATGCCCATACCCCAAGCCTAGCCGAGCCGCAGGCATTCTGAACGTTGCATCCTCGGAGCAAATCCGGATATCACAAGCGGCGGCTAAACCTAATCCACCACCAAAACAAAAACCACGAATCTTGCCAATAACCGGCTTAGAACACTCAACCGGTGCGACCATTGAGTCAGCCACCGCGTTGTCGTAATCGTCTTGCGTCTTTGCCGAACTACGCAGCTTGTCGAACTGCGAAATGTCTGCGCCCGACACAAACGCCTTATCCCCCACGCCTGTAATGACAATGACCCGAACCTCTGGATCCGCGTCAAACGCTCGGATCGCTTTTGGCAAATCGGTCCACATCTGAACCGACATAGCGTTCATCTTAGTGGGGTTAGAAATCGTAATCGTGCCAACAGCACCATTTTTTGCGGTCAAAATCTCGGCCATGAAAGGCTTCTCCAGTTATAGTTGTTCACACGGTAGTATCCCTTGCAATAATACCGAAAGCAACTTATAAAACCGACTTGAGCCCATAAAAACAACTAGGCCAGATCTAATTTTTCGCAATCCTCTTCTGATTCATTTCCATAAAAGCCATGTCAAAAATCCAAGCTTCATCTGCCCTGTCCAACCTCAAAGTTTTGGATATGTCCCGCGTGCGTGCGGGTCCAAACTGCGTGCGTCTCTTAGCCGACTTTGGCGCAGACGTGATCCGCATCGAGCCCCCAAAAGGTGTCGACCCCAACGAAGGGATGTTTGCAGCGAACCGCGAAGGGGGTGACTTTCAAAACCTCAACCGCAACAAGCGGGCGATGACTTTGAACCTGAAAAAGCCCGGCGCACTGGAAGTCATGATGCGTTTGGTGAAGACCGCTGACGTGGTCGTCGAGAACTGGCGCCCCGACATCAAAAAGAAACTCGGTGTTGACTATGAGTCACTCGCAAAAGTGAACCCACGGATCATCCTGGCCAGCATCTCCGGCTATGGCCAAGAAGGGCCCTACTCATCGCGCCCGGGTTTCGATCAGATCATGCAGGGCATGGGCGGACTCATGTCAGTGACAGGCATTCCAGGTCAGGGCCCAGTCCGTGCAGGTTTAGCGGTCGCTGACATGAGCGCAGGCCTATATGCAGGGATTGGTATATTGACTGCACTGCTCGAACGCGAACGCTCAGGCAAGGGTCAGTGGGTTCATGCCTCACTATTGCACGCGCAGATCGCCATGATGGATTTTCAGGCAGCGCGCTACCTCAATGAAGGTGATGTTGCAGGCCAAGCCGGTAACGACCACCCCACTTCAAGTCCGATGGGCCTGTTTGAAGCCAGTGACGGTGTATTCAACCTAGGTGCATCAGGACAAGGTAACTGGGTACGCTTGTGCGAATTAATGCAACATCCAGAGTGGTTGAACGATCCTGACTTCGCCAACGAAAAAACGCGCGCAGTGAATCGTGCAAAGTGCAACAAAGTATTGAATGAAGTCTTCCGCACAAAGACCGTCGCTCACTGGGTCGAAGCGCTAAATAACGCGGGCGTGCCAGCTGGTCCGGTCTATAACGTTCCGCAGATGTTCGCAGACGAACATGTGAAACAGTCGAACATCTCTAAGATGGTCAACGACAAAAACGGTAAGCAGAAAGGCTTCATCACACAGCCAGCTGTATTGAGCCGCACCCCTGCTGATGTTGTTACGACGGCCCCACAGTGGGGTGAGCATACCGACGAGGTGTTAGCCGAGGTGGGTTACTCGGCCGACGAAATCGCCAAGTTCCGTGAACAAGGCGTGGTCTAGACAAGTTTTCTTGCCTAGACCTAGCGTGAATTACGCTTCGTCGATGATGGGGTTGGACAAAATGCCAATCCCATCAATCTCAATTTCGATCGTATCGCCCTGCTTCATGAATACCGGCGGCTTTCTCGCATAACCAACACCAGCCGGCGTTCCTGTGATCACGACGTCACCTGGCTCCAACGTCATGCACTCAGTGATCAGCACGAGCGTTTCGACGATACCCCACAAAAAGTTTTTGGTATTCGCGTCCTGCATGATCTGTCCGTTCAGACGCGACTGAATCCGCAAGCCATCGGCCGCACGGGGTAGCTCATCGGGCGTCACCAGCCAAGGACCAAACGCACCAGTACCGTCAAAGTTTTTGCCAATCGTCCATTGCGTCGACTTACGCTGATAGTCACGCAAACTTCCATCATTGAAAGCGCTGTAGCCCGCGACATAGTCCAATGCATTCTGCTCTGTCAGGTGACGCGCACGCTTGCCGACTACAAAAGCTAATTCAGCCTCATAGTCGAACTTGTCTGAGGCCTTCGGACGAATCATCGGAGCGAGATGGCCAACCATTGAGCTTGGGCCTCGCATAAAAAATGCTGGATATTCCGGACGCGCATGCCCGCCCTCTGCCGCATGATCGGCATAATTCAAGCCGAGACAAATAATTTTGCTGGGCTTGTCTACCAAAGGAATGAAATTTATACCGGCCAAGGGTTGAATCACGGCATTTGCGGCTTTGGCCAATTGCCCCACACGCTCCATTGCACCCGCGGTCTCAATGATCTCAAGCAAGCTTTTGGGCAGCGCTGCATCTGTTGCAGCCACATCAATAAACTCTTTGGCGTCAGGCGCTCGCAGCAAACCTACTCGCTTCTGCTTGTTTTTATCTTGGTAACTAAATAAGCGCATGTTGTGCTCCGTTTGTGTTGAGGGCTTTAGTGTGAAATTTTTGTCGGCTGATTGTAATGGCCCAACAACGCGTTGACTATTCGCCTCACGCAGTCAACGCCAGGTGCGCAATATAGCCAGATCGGGTTTCCCCCAAAGATCTAGCCTTTGCATCTAAACGAGCCAATACTTTTTTAGGCAACGAAATATTCACGCGTTCGATCTCATCGGACAAAAGAGCGGGATCAATTTCAACAATTGCCCATACCCAACCTTTAAATTGCTTATTTTTTCGGTGTAGCTCAATAGAGCTTGGACGAGGAATAGTCTGACCCGCATCAACGGCAACCTCGATCCATAACTCAATAGCAAGCTTTGCTTGCTCAATGGCGTCATCTAGACCCACATCTGAAGCAGAAAAACATCCTGGCAAATCCGGAACGACTACGCCCCACGAGGAGACGTCATCACCCGGCTCAATGGCAATAGGATATTTCATTTCCTTCTCACCTCAATATCTGCAAACTTTAAGATTTTTTGAAGCAATCCAATTCCAAGATCTTTCTTCGGGTGCGGGACCGAAAGATGTCCTTTTTTAAAAGGATGTACGAATACATGATGAGATCCCCGAGATGATCTGAGGCGCCAGCCCGCCTCCAGAAGAAGGCGAATTAGATCTTTGCTTTGCATGATGATTATACACACGATACACACGAGAAGAGCGCAACAAACTCCGCGAAACTTCGTCAAATAAGTACCGTGCACACTATCAAGGCATGCCGAACTATCCTATTCGGAAAGCTGCGTGGCTCAAGCCATCCACAGCCAAATACCCACGATGATTCCCAGCCCGATGCGGTACCAGGCAAACACGCGGTACGTGTGTTTTGACACAAAAGCCAACACTGCACGCACAACCAACAGCGCACACAAAAAAGCGCTGATAAAGCCGACGGCAATCGCAAGCATGTCCTGCTGACTCAACAAACTGGCGTGTTTATAGGTGTCGTATAGCGCAGCGGCAAGCATTGTCGGCATTGCCAAGAAGAACGAAAACTCTGTCGCGGTTTTACGTTGAATACCCGAAAGCATGCCACCAATGATGGTCGCCCCGGAGCGCGATGTACCTGGCACCATCGCCAAACATTGTGCGCATCCAACTGCGAGCGCCTGCTTCCAACTAATCTGCTCAAGCGTACGTGCCTGTGGGCGAGCTTCCAATGCCGCGGCCTCAGCAGGAGAACGGCGACGCTCTACCCACAACATAATGAACCCTCCCAACACAAGCGTAACCGCAACCACCCCAGGATGAAAGAACAGCGCCTTGATCATTTTTATAAACAAAAGGCCAATGACGGCAGAAGGTAAAAAAGCGATGATTAAATTACGTGTGAAAGCAACTTCAACGGGATTTAAACGCAACGTACCCATCACCATTTGTACGAGACGCTGACGGAATATCCACATCACCGCCAGGATCGAACCTAATTGAATGACGACTTCAAACACCTTCGCATCATCGGATTCAAAGTTAATCCAGTTCCCAAACAAAATTAAATGCCCAGTACTCGATATCGGCAAAAACTCCGTGATGCCTTCTAGTACCCCTAAGAAGAACGCTTTCAGTAAATAAATCGTTTGCTCATTCATAAAAATCTACAAACTTTTAGTGAAGTTATGGTCTAGGACTCGAAAAAGTCTGATGCGAGACATACTTGCCGTCAGGCGTGACACGTGCCAATACGATGTCACCCACACCAATCGCCTGACCCGTGAAGGCCTCGATATTGACGTGATGTGTCACATAAATGAGCGGCTGCTTTGGATATGCTTTCAGATTTGAAGCAATGAGGCTTTGAAGGGCTCGGTTCTGTGCGTCGCGCTGACTCATGTTGTCAAAAAATGAACCAAGTGCGGGTTCGACCATCACGGGTCCCTTGTTCATCAAAGTCGCCGTATCAATGCAACGACACCACGCGCTACTAAACATCTTAGCGCTATGCACTTTGCGATCCGCCAACCACTGACCGATCGCGACGGATTGTCGACGTCCGTACTCGCCCAGATTACGCTGCGTCGCGCACTGATCAAGCTTATAACCCGAGGGATCACCCACACCAGGCGCGTCGGCATGCCTAATCATCATCACGTGCTGACCATCTGTCAGGTCACTGAGTAGGTCAGCGTGGGCCACACCGGCAAAGCTCAACATACTGAACACAACAATAAGCAGTTTCAGCACAACATTTTTTACATGTAGTTCGAACATTTTGGAATTACCAAAGTTTTAGGACTTGCGCTCAAATTGCCGCAGCTGTTTTGAGTACCAAAATGGAGACACGGCCAGAATGACGTTCATCATCGAAAAAATAATGCTGGCCTTATATCCACCCGAAAAATCATAGATCAAACCAGAAATCATTGCGCCCGCAGCTGCCCCTAGGGACATACATGCATAAATCGCACCATAAATTGTCGCGACTCCATTACGGGGGAAGAGCTTTGTACATAAACCCGAGACAATTGGACCTCGCGCACCTTGAGCAATACCGAAAAACACGACGAAAGTTGTAAGCAACCACTGTGACGGAAAATACATCAGTCCCAGTAATGCGCAGAGTCCGATAGATGTACACGTAAAAGTGAGTGTCGCAGTCCATCTTGCGCCTAGTCTATCTGCCAGCCGACCGGCTGAGCTCACTCCAATTACCGACAAAATTCCCGCGAAACCGAAAGAGCTCGCCGCCTCAAGCGCGGAAAATCCAACACTGACGAGATAGGGAATGATCTGTACGGTCACGGTATAAACCACGACCGATGTAAAAAAGAATGCTTGCGCCAACGCCCAAAATCCTGAGGTCTTCATTGCGGCAAATAATGGCGACCCCGAAATTACACGAGCAGAAACAGAGGGAGCCCCTGTGTGTATCGAGGCCGTTTGTGACTCAGGACGTCGTCCTGCTTTGATAACGGCCCAAGGTAACGTCAACACTAAGGGCAATAAGGCAATCAGCATCCCACCCAGGGTGTAGTAGGCATTGCGCCAACCGATCGCTTCATTCAGATACTGCGCAAAGGGAACAATCACTAGCGTTCCAGCGCCAAATCCTGCGTAAGCTATACCGATAGCGGTACTTGTGTTGTGGGGAAACCAACGACCAATCAAACTGGCTGAGGGGACCATACCAAGTGCCCCGATACCGATACCACCCGCGATACCAACACAGAGATGAAACTGCCAGAGCTGCGAGAGATTCCCTGCCAGTGAATACCCGATGCCTAGGCTAAGCAACCCCAACAAATACACGAAACGGGGTCCACGACGATCAAACAGCATACCGATAAACGGCGCAGATAATCCATTAGCGATGTTATAGATTGAATACACGCTCGCAAGCTCTGAGCGTGTCCAACCAAACTCCTTTTCAAGCGGCAGTAGAAACGTCACATAAGCGTCCCCTACTCCGCGACCAAGCATGTTGAATAAAAAACAAATCAACAGCACGATCACCGCCATCCTGACATCGGATGGGCGTTGATGCGTCATGCTGGTCGGCACTTCATGAAGCCAGAGCGACGACAAATACAAACGATTTCATCGCGTTGATTGATGCCGCGGTGTTCAAACTCAACAATACCTGCGTCCCCGCGCGATTTGCTTAAACGCTTCGATACGATCGTCGTTTCCACACGAATCGTATCGCCGTAGAAAACGGGGTGCGGAAAACGTGTGTCGGTCATACCGAGGTTTGCGATTGTCGTACCTAGGGTAGTCTCGCCTACCGTGATCCCAATGACCAATCCAAGGGTAAACAAACTATTGACTAGGATTTGACCGAACTCCGTCTTAGAAGCAAACTCTTTATCTAAGTGCAGAGGTTGTGGGTTCATGGTCAAAGTGGAGAACAAAACGTTGTCCATCTCCGTGACCGTACGGGTCATCGAATGCTTAAACACCTGACCCACTTCAAACTCTTCGAAATACAAACCTGCCATCGCATTCTCCTAATAAGACTTGGGCAAACCAAGCACGCGCTCTGCAATAAAACACAACACGAGTTGTGGGCTGACTGGTGCGATTCGGGTAATTAAGACCTCTCGCAGGTAACGCTCAACGTGATATTCCTTGGCGTAGCCGAAACCTCCGTGGGTCATTACTGCTGTCTGGCAGGCATTGAAGCCCGCCTCGCCTGCTAGATACTTTGCCGCGTTCGCTTGTGCACCGCATGACTCACCCTTATCAAAAAGCGTTGCAGCTTGCATCACCATCAAATTTGCCGCTTCAAGCTCCATCCAGCACGCTGCTAGCGGATGCTGAATGCCCTGATTTTGGCCAATGGGCCGGTCAAACACGACACGCTCTCTTGCGTAATTAGTCGCACGCTTGAGTGCAACCTTTCCTAGACCAACACCCTCTGCGGCAATCAAGATACGTTCGGCGTTCATCCCGTGCATGATGTACTGAAAGCCCTTACCCTCCTCGCCAATACGATCAGCCACAGGGACTTTTAAGCCATCAATAAACAGCTCGTTTGAATCAACAGCCTTGCGACCCATTTTTTCAATTTCATGCACTTTGATGAAGTTGCGATCGAAGTCTGTATAGAACAAGCTCAGACCATCTGTATGCTTTTTTACTTCTTCAAGCGGCGTCGTACGTGCAAGGATCAGCATTTTTTCGGCAACCTGCGCCGTTGAAATCCAAACCTTTGTGCCGCTCAAGATATAGTGGTCGCCCGAACGCTCTGCTTTAACTTTTAGCTGGGTCGTGTTCAGACCAGTATTGGGCTCAGTCACGGCGAAACAAGCGCGCTCGGCACCCGACACCAACGGCGGCAGCATCCGTCTTTTTTGCTCTTCGGTTGCAAACTGCACGACAGGATTCAGACCGAAAATATTCATATGTACGGCAGAGGCGCCGCTCATCCCCGCGCCAGACTCGCTGATGGTCTGCATCATGATCGCCGCCTCGGTAATGCCGAGTCCTGATCCGCCGTATGCTTCAGGAATACAAATACCAAGCCAACCGTCTTTGGCAAGCGCTTGGTGAAAATCCTGCGGAAATCCGCCGTGCTTATCTCGTTCAAGCCAATACTGGTCATCGAAGCGTTCGCAAATCTTAGCGATAGCCTCGCGAATGGTTTCTTGTTCTTGCGATAGTGAAAAGTCCATGACTACACCTCAATATCAATACGACAAATGCTATTTTGAATCCGGTACAAGCGTGACACCCTGGCTCAACATGTCAGTAATTTGCTGCTCTGTATACCCGAGCTCACGAAGAACTTCGATACTGTGCTCGCCCAGCCGCGGTGCGTGGCGTCCGCGCTCAGGCTGGCTCTCTGTCCACGTTGTTGGCACATCCACCATGCGAATACGACCTTCGGTCGGATGCTCTTCCCATTTGAAAAATTCAATTGCACTCAAATGTGGATCGTCAAAGATCGTCTCTAGGGAGTGTAAAGGCATCGTAGGGATATCAGCGACTTCGAGCAACTTTAGCCACTCTTGCGTCGTCCGCTCGAGAAATATCTTTCCAACGAGACCTTGCAGATCATTAATGTGCTGCGTGCGCACGCTTAGATTTTTAAATCTGGGATCTGTTTCAAAAATCTCAGACTTTCCAATCGCCTTAAAAAACGATGCCCATTGCTTATCGTTATAAATCACAGCACAAACATAGCCATCCGATGTCTTGTAGGGACGGCGCTCCGAAGCGAGCAAACGCGGATAACCGGGAGGCCCATTGGGTGGATCAAAGGTTTGACCACCAATATGATCACTCAGCAGATGGCTAATCATCGTTTCAAACATCGGGATATCGATCCGCTGTCCGACACCCGTCTTCTCGCGGTGATAGAGCGCCGCGCAGAGCGATGTTGCGGCATACAAACCAACAGTGCGGTCCACAATATTTGACGGAACATAGCGAGGCACGTCGGACCCAGCTTGTTGGATTAAAGACGGTAGGCCAATCGCCCCCTGAATCAAGTCATCAAAAGCCGGCTTGTGTCCGTACGGACCATCTTGACCAAAACCGAAGGTGCCTGCGTACAAAATACGCGGATTAATCTTCTTGACCTCTTCATATCCAAGACCTAGTCTGGCCATGGCCTGTGGACGAACGTTATACAGAAGAATATCCGCCGTGGCGATCAGCTTCTTAATCGCCTCAAGCCCCTCTGGCTGCTTAACATCCAATACCATGCCGCGCTTGCTGCGATTGACATGAAGATACAACGAACCCATGCGGGGATGTTGCATAGGGCCTACGTCGCGAACCATATCACCAGAGGGAGATTCAACCTTGATGACATCAGCTCCCATGTCGCCAAGCAACTGGGCAGCGTACGGGCCCATTAAGATTGCAGTCATATCGACTACACGTATACCTTTTAGTGGACCACTCATTCTCTTGCGACCTCTTGATGCTTAAGCCAGCTGTGCGGCAGCGATAATTTTTTTTGCTAACCGCAGGTGCGGCATATCCAACATTTTTCCATCAAGCGTTGCAACACCGACTTTGCCACTACTTGCAAAAGCAGCAACAACCTTTTGTGCCCAATCTTGCGTGGCGGCATCTGGCGTCATCGCTTGATTAATCACGGGGACTTGGCCAGGATGAATCGCTGCCTTCGCTGAGAAGCCATCGCGATAGGCACGGCGGGTCTCACGCGTCAGAGCGTCCACATCATGAATGACGGTCGGAACGGAATCAATTGCCGGGACACCTGCAGCGGTCGCCGCGAACAAACAAAGTGACCGCACTAAATTAAAAGGCGATGTCCACTCGCCAGATCCATCCTCTTCCTTGTTTGTCAGGGCACCAATATCACCCGACAAGTCCTCGGCGCCCCACATCATTCCGCTCAAGCGTGTTGTGGCGCCACGATATTCGTTCAATCCTGCAAGTGACTCGGCATTTTCAGTGACGATTGCGATGATGGATGTCTGCTCTTCTCCTTTCGGATAAAGGTGCTCAAAGGCCTCAAGATAAGCGGATAACAATGCGAGATCTTTCGCGCCGCTGGCTTTGGGCAATACGACACCATCTGGTCTGCAACGCATCACCGCAGCAAGGTCGGCCAGCGTCATACCGGTTCCGAGTGCGTTGACGCGCACATACAATTTTGGCGTCGCGACTTTACTTTCCTTGGTGTGCGTTAAAAACTTAACCAACTCATCACGACCGTCCTGCTTGCGCGCCATCGATACGGCATCTTCGAGATCAAAAATCAGAACGTCTGCGCCACTTTGCAAAGACTTCTCAAGCTTGCGTGAACTGTCGGCGGGTACAAATAGCAAGGATCGCATCGTCATTCTCCGTTTCCACGTGCTAAGACGTTTATTGCGTCTTTTTTGATGATGTCTTCGAGTATAGCGTGGGCTGCTTAGGCGATAATGAAGACCACCCACGTTGAGGAATCTTCCCGTGCCATGAGTAAAGTCTTAACACTTACGATGAATCCTGCTCTGGACTTATCCACTTCAATTGGCAAAGTTGTGCACTCAGATAAGTTACGCTGCACAGCAGCAAAAACTCAACCAGGCGGTGGCGGTATCAACGTGGCTAGAGTCATTTCGCGGCTGGCCCAACAAGACCAAGCAGATAACCATGCCCGTTGCACTGCGGTCTACCCTGTTGGTGGTCTGACCGGTGACTTGCTTCAAGAAGCCTTAAAGTCCGAGAACATCGATAGTAGAGTCGTCTCAATTTCTGGAGAAACTCGAGAAGCGTTCTCCGTACATGAAACCTCAACAGGTAAAGACTTTCGCTTTTTATTGCCTGGACCGCGTCTCACTGAGGCTGAATGGTTGGCCTGCTCAAGCACCATCATCAATCTATCTCATTCGGGTGATATCGTCGTCGCCAGCGGCAGCCTGCCTCCCGGAGTGCCGGCTAATTTCTTCGCCAACCTAGCCCTCGACATCAAAGCGAAAGGCGCTCTTTTTGTTCTCGATACATCTGGATCTCCGCTCAAGCTCGCGTTAGCGCACGGTGTCTATATGATTAAACCTAGCCTGCGCGAGCTTGAGGAACTAACGGAAACTTCACTAGCGACAGAGGCTCAGCAGCGCATGGCGGCAGAGCGTTTGGTTAAGTCCGGCCAAGCGTCGGTGGTTGCACTTTCTTTGGGGGAACGCGGTGCACTCGTTGTAACGACCAAGGATACGTTACGTGCGCCCGCGATTGACGTTCCAGTGGTGAGTACCGTGGGTGCAGGGGACAATTTTCTTGCCGGATTCATTTGGGCACTGCAACGCTCGGAACCGGTTGAACGCTGTCTAGCATATGCAATGGCGTGCGCAGGAGCGTCCGTCATGAACCGAGACTCTAATCTCTGCGATCCTCAGGTGATGCACGCGCTGTACTCACGTGCTCAGGTCACCCGACTCAACTAACTGTTGTCAGAACCGGTGTAATGCTTGGGCCACATTTGGCGAATCACCTCTGTGTGACTCGCATACGCGTAACAGCTATCCACCTTCAGAGGGCGACCGTTTGCATCGACAGGGTCAGGCCTCGTGCGAGTCACCGGCCATAAGGCTTGATAGGCTGCGGTCGCCATCGGCCCAAGCAACTCCATCATGTGGGTGCATCCTGCAGCACCTTTGAGGTGGCCCCGCACAATCTTGCTCCACCCAGCTCCGATACGCTCGCCTTTCAGGGCCGACAGGGTAGGCGGCGCCTCTTTGCAAATTCCAAAAGGTGTCGCGTCCGAAGAGGCAGCCACATCGTGAATCAAAAACTGGTCATCAATCACGAGCCGCACCCAAATGTCGTGAATATGCTCTCCCGCGGGCTTTTCAACCTTGGCCAATGGCGCCATGAAAGGTATGGGTTTGGTATCTTCTACGCGACCCTCGATATCGTACAGACCGTCGGCCCGACGATAGGCACGCATGGTGATGTGTCTTGTATGAATTTCTTCACGTTCAACGGTTGGGGCTAATGGCACGACAAACCTCTCTTTTGGGAGCTCAAATTTTACGGGTTTCCATCCGCATAACGAGCGCACTAAGCAGAGCTTTATGCCAGTGCAACTCGCGCTGACAATATCTCGCATTCGGTGTTGTTAGTCGCTAATATCACACAGCCCGCCTGATCCGTTCACAACGCCTATCGACTTTCTTGGGCTTTCCATGGCCTCATTTCTACAGACATTCACAAACGTTCGCCGTGACGAGGTGTCCCGCACGCTTGTTGCAGGCCTGTTCTTTTTCTGCGTTCTGACTGCTCTGATGGTCGTGCGACCGGCTCGCGAAGCGCTGGGTATGCAGCGCGGAATTGAAGCGATTCGCTGGCTCTTCTTCGGCACACTCCTTGTGACTTTGCTAGTGAATCCAGTGTTTGGCTGGCTGGTCAGCCGGTTTAACCGGAAAGTTTTTATTTCGACCACTTATCTTTTTTTTGCAGCAGGTCTCATCGGTTTTCATGTCTTGCTCGTGTTTAGCCCGACCCATATCGGTCAAGCGAGCGGTCAAGTGTTTTATGTATGGTTTAGTGTGTTCAATTTGTTTGCCACAATGCTTTTTTGGGCGTTGATGACCGACAGCTTCACCAAAGACGAGAGTGAACGACTCTTTGGAGCAATCTCACTGGGGGGCACACTCGGTGCCATATTCGGACCCTGGCTTGCCAGTCAATTAGCCAAACCCTACGGGACCGCATCTTTATTACTCGTCGCTGCCGGCTTCCTGATGCTAGCGACGCTATGCACATGGTGGATATCTGCACTTCGTGCGAGTTCTCCTTCGAGCGACAACACGCCACACGCTGACATTCCAACTATCGCTGCCCAAGAAACACCAATTGGCGGAAATGCCTGGGCAGGCTTTGCCTCGGTCATGCGCTCGCCATTCCTGTTGGGAATTTCTGCCTACGTGTTAATTCTTGCGGTCGTCGCGACCCTGCTCTACTTCACAAGACTACAAATGGTCGCCGCTCTTGCGCTCGATACCGATACCCGTACCGAGACCTTCGCGCGGATTGATTTCTACACACAAATCGCAACCTTCGTGTTGCAAGGATTTCTGACGAGTCACTTGATTAAACGTTTTGGCATCGCCTTTACCATGGCACTGCTACCACTCACCGTTGTTTTAGGATTCATCGGACTCGCTGTCATTGGATCGCTCGCTGCCTTAATTGCTGCTGAATCAAGTTTTAAAGCCGTACAACGCGGCGTGATGCGTCCGGCGCGCGAAACCTTGTTCACCCATACCGCCAGGGAAGATCGCTACAAGGCCAAAGCGTTTATCGACACCTTTGTGTACCGAGGTGGGGATGCGCTCGGTGCGCAAACCGAGGGCTTGATCAAGAGTCTAGGTATGGGTCTCGCCGGTTTGGCTTGGTTCGCCATCCCACTCGCAAGCATTTGGATGGTCCTCGGAGTGTGGCTTGGAAGCAATCCGAGACAACGTTCAAATTAAATTTACGGTATCTAATCTCTCTACTCATCCTCGTCTACATTGCAGCAGGAGCTAAAAATGATGAATCGACGCACATGGTTACAAACTGCTTTCGCCGCCGTAGGTGCTGGCTCCATGCCGCAATCGTGGGCTCAAAACCTTTCTGGAGCAGGTCAACTGATCACTCGAGCTATCCCTACAACGGGGGAACGTCTGCCAATCATCGGACTCGGCAGCTCCGCAACATTCGCACAAGTCGCTCGCACGGAGGATCATGATGCACTGAAGGCAGTACTCGGAAAAATGACCGAATTAGGTGGCAGGCTGTTTGACACTGCACCGAGTTACGGCGCATCAGAGGAGGTCGCAGGAAAAATCGCTCAAGAGCTAGGAATCAACAAGAAGTTGTTCTGGGCAACCAAACTGAACGTTGCACCACGCGGCGGCAAGGCGGAGGTCGAGGCCGCGCGCAAGCAGCTTGAAGCATCCTTCAAGCGCATAGGTCGTCCCGTTATTGACCTGATTCAAGTCCACAACATGGGCGATGTTGCAACACAACTTCCAATCCTGCGTGAAGCCAAGCAGCAAGGTCGGATCCGGTATCTAGGCATCACAACAACGTTTGAGAACCAATATGCCGAACTCATCGAGACGATGCGCACGCAACAAGTCGATTTCATTGGTACGAACTATGCCATCGATGATTTGTTTGCAGAAAAAACAATCCTTCCGCTTGCCAAGGATCGAGGCATCGCAGTTCTCGTGTACGCACCCTTTGGACGAGCACGTCTATGGGCTCGCGTAAAAGGGCAGCAAGTGCCTGATTGGGCAAAGGAGTTTGACGCGACAACCTGGGCTCAATTCTTTTTAAAATTTGTCGCGAGCCATCCAACCGTCACCTGCATTACGCCCGCGACGAGCCGCGTTGCAAACATGGTGGATAACATTAGCGGCGGTATCGGCAAATTGCCTGATGAAGCGATGCGCAAGCGCATGATCGAATACATCAATAAGTTACCGAACGCCTAAGCTTCAAAAATCAGAGCGACCAAGCACATTGTGCTAAATTCCTCTAGGTAGCCTAGCCTTGCTAGGCTAGCCCTCTCCTCTGAATAATTTAGCGCACAAGGCCTAATGTCCTTATTTAAACGTTCTGTCGTTTCTGAGATCACTAACCACACGAGTGTCGTCCTCTCGACACTCATCGTTATTTGGTTAAGCGTGATCCTTGTCAGACTTTTAGGCGAGGCGGCTGCCGGACGTATTGGCTCAGATGTCGTTGTCGGCCTCGCAGCTTTTACGACCATTGCAGCCCTACCGATTATCCTAGCGGTTTCGCTCTTTATCGGCGTACTCACAACGGTCACCCGTAACTATCGTGAGTCCGAGATGGTGGTTTGGTTCTCAAGTGGCTTGTCATTGCTGAACTGGATTAACCCAGTCTTGCGTGTAGCGATTCCTGTCTCATTTCTCATTGCCTTTTTAACGCTCTACGGCACGCCTTGGGCCAACCGTCAAATCGGCGAGTACCGCGCTCGTTACGAGTTACGCTCGGACCTTTCTAAAGTGACTCCGGGACAGTTCCTAGAAACAGAGAAAGGATCGCGGGTATTTTTTGTAGAAGGTCCGACAACGCCAGATGGTCCTCTCGGGCAGGTCTTCATGCGGTTGATTGATCCGGACTGGTTTAGCTTAATTACATCAAACTCCGCCGACACCGTAATGCAAGAAAACGGCGACAAGTTTTTGGTCTTGGGCCCCGGACATCGATACGACTTCAAGTTCGGTACGCCTGAAATGCGACTTGCAGACTTCGATTCGTTTGGTGCGCGTATCGAGAGTAAAGACGGCGAAGCATCACTAAAGAAGGCGCGCGAAGAAACACTTAACAGCCGTCGCTCGCGACCCACCTCTTGGCTAATTAGTGATCGCGTACCTAGTTCGTCTGGGCAATTAATGTGGCGTGTCGCCTTGCCAATGGCGGCGCTCAACCTTGCCCTGATCGCTATCCCTTTGGGTGCGGTGAATCCTCGCATCGGCCGTTCGGGTGACTTGCTGATGGCTGGCTTGGTTGCCATGCTGTATCTCAACCTGATCAACCTTTCGCAGGGTTGGATTATCCACAGCAAACTATCCTTCGTCGTCGGAGTTTGGCTTGTGCATGCCATCTTTGCTGGTTGTACTCTCTTACTACTTTGGCATCGTTTAAGAATTAAAGCCCCCAAGCCACCAACGGCGGCTCCGGCTTAATCCACATCATTATCTAAAAAGCAAAACAAGGAAATTTCATGAGCGGACTTCAAAAGATTGACATCACGATCGGCAATGGCGCGGAAGCAGGCGCAGGACAGCACGTAACCGTGCACTACACCGGCTGGTTACACGATGCGAACACGGCAGGCAACAAAGGCGCGAAGTTCGACAGTTCCGTAGATCGTGGCGACCCCTTTGATTTTCCACTGGGCGCAGGCCACGTGATCAAAGGCTGGGATGAAGGCGTTGCCGGCATGAAAATCGGTGGCAAGCGCACATTGATTATTCCCCCAGAAATGGGCTACGGCGCGCGCGGTGCCGGTGGTGTGATTCCACCGAATGCCACATTAGTATTTGATGTCGAATTGCTAGCAATCGGTTAATCAGGGGAGCACTATGCAGCGAAACATTTTTTCAAAAATTCGTACGCTCGGTTTAGCGGGCCTCACTGCCGCGGCCGTGATGACAACCTCACCAGTGAACGCGCAGGGCGCTGCGAACTACCCTAACAAGCCGATCACGATCGTCGCACCCTTCGCGCCAGGCACACTCACCGACATCCTGACGCGCACGATCGCAAACAAGCTCTCGATCGCTTTAGGTCAGCCAGTCGTCGCCGAGAACAAGGTAGGCGCTGACGGCAATATCGGCGCGGCATTTGTTGCGTCGGCTCCGCCAGATGGCTACACACTCTTGGTAGGTGCAACGAGTATTGGCTCGATCAACGTATTGCTGCACAAAAATATCAAATACGACCCACAACGCGACTACGTTGGTATCACTAACCTGATTAGCGTACCTAACGTTCTAGTTATCGGATCGCACGTCCCAGCAAAAAATCTAAAAGAGTTGTTGGCCCTACAAAAACAAAAGAGCTTCAACTATGGCTCCAGCGGTGCCGGTGGCAGTATGCATTTAGCCGGTGAAATCTATAAAAAGATGGCTGGCGTTGAGATGGTGCACATTCCCTACAAGGGCACAACACCCGTCATCAACGACATCATTGGTGGCCGCGTTGAAATGATGTTCTGTAACTTGCCTGTCTGTTTGTCGTTGATTAAATCCGGCAAGTTAACGGCGCTTGGTGTCACCTCTGCCCAGCGTTCACCCCTCTTACCGGACGTTCCGACTCTAGCCGAAGCCGGCTTACCAGGGTTTGATGTCAGCGGTTGGTTTGGCTTGTTTGCGCCCAAAGGCACACCGCCAGAGATTGTGGCGAAGCTCAACGCCGAAACAGTCAAGATCCTGAACGACCCTCAGTTCAAAGAGGAATTCTTGAGCAAAGGCGCAACAACAATCGGTGACTCCTCAGAGGCCTTCACCAAGTACGCTGCAGAAGAGCGCGTACGCTGGGCGAAGATTATTGAGGAAGCAAAGATTACGTTGGAGTAAATGGCCACACAACACGGGATTTGCGACTTTCTTGCAGTCAATTGCAAAAAGTCGCGACTTTTTTGCAATTCACCTCATAAAAGTCGGAAAATCCCTTCCAAAAGGACTTAGGCCGTCATGCCGCAGTCTTTCGCCTGACGTGCCTCAAACTGAATACAGCGCTCATCATGCTTAAAGCCACGAATACCACCACGGACTGTACCGGGCTCACAGCTGCGGTACAGATCTCTCCAGCACTCCGGTAGCTGATCGCTATCAGGCGGTGCAATCCACAGCCGATATAACAATCTTTTTTTAGTTGGATCTTCATGATCCACGAACTCAGTACGCGAGTGCAGCGTCACATGGCTGCTAATGATCTGCACATCACCGGGCTCAAGCCACATCTCAAA
>JACCDX010309340.1_pt1 | contig 20914 bp, 45 predicted proteins | sample 7449681 | NCBI WGS metagenome assembly JACCDX01 (sample SAMN15323450, study PRJNA562643) | freshwater metagenome | isolation source: river surface water | place: USA:Blue River Watershed | collected 2017-08-18
AGTAGGGTATTATCTTAAGGATATGTTTGAAAACTACAAAAAATATACTGATGGAGCTAAACGTCAAGCTTATAAAAGCAAAAACGAATTTAGTTGGGATAATATGTTTGAAAAAGTAAATCAAGTATTAACTGAACGTATCTCCGAGTTTCCTAAAGAAGTAAAATTAGAATTACCTAAATTATAATTACCTAAACTAGAAAAAATAAATGGATAATTTAACTATTTGTAACCGTTGTGGTTCAGATGCTTGTTATGTTCAAGAAGTAAATGAACAAGTAAAACTATATTTTTGTTATGGTTGTGGCTTCCAAGCTAACTCAGTCATGACTCGTGACTCAGAATTTTTACAACAACAAATGGAAACACTTCCTGAATTGTACAAAGAACTAATGGGTGAAGATGAAAAGGGTCTTATTTGGATGCCCTCAGTAGTTAACATTCCTGATAAGGGGATGGTGTTTGCTGATGGTGCTAATGGTCAAAATTGGAGATGGGCTGCTGTAAAAGCAACTCTTATGTCTGAAGAAGAAAAAACCAAATTCAAAGAAAAAGGTAAAGAGTATGATTACAAAATGGACATGACTACTCTAACCCATTTCCCAGAACGTGATTTTATTGATGCCCTTTCCTATATTGGTGTATTACCCTCCTAAAAATGAAAATTAGTTACGCTGTTACCGTTTGTAATGAACTTGTAGAAATACAACGTTTGCTTCCTTTCTTGATTGCAAATAAAAGAAAGCAAGATGAAATTGTTATATTTTATGATTCTAATAATGGTTCTAAAGGAGTAGAGGATTATCTAAAAGCTCAATCTCAAAATACCTTTGCTCCGTTCAGATTTATTCACTATCATTTTGATGGGCATTTTGCTAATATGAAGAATGCTTTAACAGACGCTTGTTTAGGAGATTACATTTTCCAGATTGATGCTGATGAAATGCCTAGTTTTTATTTAGTCCAATACCTCCCAATCTTATTAGAAGCTAATGATGTGGAGGTTCTTCGAGTGCCTAGAATCAACACAGTTAAAGGATTAACTCAAGAACATGTTCAAAAATGGGGTTGGATTGTAGATAATAAAGGCAGAGTCAATTGGCCTGACCTGCAATGGAGAATTTACAAACGTACCCCAGAAATTAGATGGAAAAATAAAGTACACGAAGTTCTAGATGGTTATAAAACACATGCTATTATACCTTTAGAAGAACATTTAGCTTTAGAACATCATAAAGATATTGAACGTCAAGAAAGACAAAACGCTTATTACAACACATTATGAAAAAAATCTGGTATGCCCCTTACAAATTTGAATCTTACGGGGAAGAAGAAATCAAAGCAGTAGAAGAATCACTCCGTTCAGGATGGTTAGGAGGGCAAGGTCCTCGATCGGTTGAATTCGAAGAAAAAATCGCTAAACGATTTGGAAAAAAGTATGGTGTATTTGTTAACTCAGGTTCATCTGCTTGTTTGTTAGCAATTGCTGCTTTGAATTTACCTAAAGGGAGTAAAATTGTAACCCCTTCTTGCACATTCTCAACTACATTAGCCCCTATTCTTCAACTTGGTTACAAACCAGTATTTGTAGATGTAGGTTTAAATGATTATGTAGCCAATATCGATCAAGTAATAGAAGCTATTACTCCTGATGTTAAGGCAATTATGCTACCCAATTTGATTGGTAATAAACCTGATTGGAAACGTCTAAAACAAGAGATTAAGTTATTAGGTAGAACTGATATTATCTTAATTGAAGACTCAGCTGATACAATTACCGAAACCCCAGAATCAGATGTTGCTACAACTAGTTTCTATGCTTCACACGTTATTACAGCTGGTGGAGTAGGTGGTATGGTAATGTTTAATGATAAAAAACACGTTACTTTAGCGTTACAATACCGTGATTGGGGTCGTTTAGGCGATGACTCGGAAATTATGGATGATCGCTTTAATCACATGGTAGATGGCATTCCTTATGATCATAAATTCCTATACTCAGTTCTAGGTTACCATATGAAGGCAAGTGAAATGAATGCTGCTTTTGGTTTAGTTCAACTTCATCGCTTTGAAAAATTTGAGCAAATTCGTAGAGCAAACATTGAACGTTACATTGAAAATCTTCAAGGGGTAGGTGATTTGATTCTGCCGGATGATTCAATTAAACCTAATTGGTTAGCTATTCCACTCCAAACAGAACGTCGTTTTGAATTGCTTACTTTCTTAGAAAATAATAACATTCAAACCCGTGTTACATTTGCTGGTAACGTAACTCGCCACCCAGCATATAGAGAATTCTTGCAAGATTTTGAAAACGCTGATACTATTATGAAAAATGGTTTCTTGTTAGGTGCTCACCACGGAATGACTATTGAAGATGTAGATTACGTTTGTGATAAAATCAAAGAATTTTTTGCAAAATGAAACCTGTAATTTTAGGAGATGGTCTGCTTGGGGCTGAACTCTATAAACAAACAGGGTGGGATATTTTATCAAGAAAAAAAGATAAAATAGAAGCTACTAATATTGTAAGTTGGTCGGGTTTATTATTACCCTATGATACAATTATAAATTGTATAGCTAATACTAATACTTACTCAAATGATAAAAAATCACATTGGGATATAAATTACAAGTTTGTATCTGATTTGGTTACTTACTGTAATGAACACGGAAAAAAACTAATTCACGTTTCAACTGATTACGTCTATACTAATTCTATAGGGATTCCTACAGAGGAAGATGTACCGGTCCACCAAGCAACTCACTACGCTCATACTAAATTACTAGCTGATGGGTATATAGAGTTAAAATCTAAAAATTATCTTATATTAAGAGCTACCCATAAACCAACTCCTTTTCCTTATGAAGGGGCTTGGGTTAATCAGTTAGGTAATTTTGATTATGTTGATGTTATAGCTTCTATGATGGTAAAACTTATTAAGGGTGAAGCTAATGGAGTCTTTAACGTAGGTACTGAATTTAAAAGTATGTATACTCTAGCTAAACAAACTAATCCTAAAGTAAATCCTATATACAATACTGATATTAGAATTCCTTTAAATAATACTATGAATACCGACAAATATAAAAGTTATGAGTAAAATTCCTATAGCAAGATTATGGCATAAAAAAGGTAAACTAGAGTATTATACTATGCTCCAATTACATAAACATTTTCCAGATCTAGAATTTGAATATCATATAGTATTAGATCAGCATAATTTTAAAGACGAGTGGTCCGAAAAGATTGATAGTCTTCCTGCTAAATGTTTTTGGTATTCTAAAGAAGATATGCATAATTACTTAAAAAATAGTGGTTATGGTAGTAATGATTTAATTAGTAAAATTCCAAATTTTGTTCATTTCTATCATATTCTAATTAATCATTATATAAGAAGAATCTACAGTTATGATTATAGCTTAATGATTGAGTATGATGTAATTTTTAACAACGAGGATCTTTCTCAATTAAAGGAATTTTTAATTAATCAAACCCCATTTGGTATTATAGAACCCGCTAACCCAGGATGTGATAAAGCTTTAGCCCAACAACTTTCTCAAATGTTTGGGCAAAATATAGTTAAATATCCTAATATAGGAATTAACGCAGGGTTCAAGGGGTTGAATTTAAAAATATTTGATGAGTTTTTAAATCCTTCTACATTTAATATTCTCCTTAATACCTTTGATTTTACAGGAATATACAATGAAGATGGAAGCGAAAAAACTGGATGGACTAGAACTACAATTGATACTCAAGAACAATCATTTCATTCTTTAATGAATGCTTTAAGTCCGGATTATCAATTACTAGATCCTGATCAATATTATGTTTTTCCTTATTGGGTTGATATGGACCATCTGATGAAATCAAAAGTTATCCATTTCATTGGCCATGAAAAACCTCAAAAAATGATGGATATAATTGATTCTAAAATAAAGGAATGGAAAATTTAAAATAAATATGATAAAATTAACAAAAAATTCAATAGTTTATATATTTGCCCCTTCAGACATTGAAACTGGCGGGATAGAATGTTCTTATTCTTTAGCTAAGGCTTACAAAGATCTAAATATCAATGTAAAAATGGTTTTGATTCACCCAACATTACATTGCCAACATCAAGCCAATTGGAAAGAAATTATTAGTAATCCTAAACATTTAGAAGCAGTCCAGATTCCTCAAGCATATTCTAAGTACATTACTAAAGAAGATGTAGTTAATGTAGTTGAAGACACCTCAGAAAATTTACTTATTATCCCAGAAATATGGCCAGATGCTTTAGATGCTTATAATAATATCCAAAAAGCAATTTGGTGGTTAAGTGTTGATAATGGATTAGGTACAGATCAAAAGAATTTTCATTTAAAACTAACAGATCCTAAATACCTTAATGTTCATCATTTTTATCAATCTCAATACGCTTATTGGTTTTTATTAAATCATGGTGCTCAATATGTTTACCCTCTATATGATTATATTAATAGAGATTACATTGATAAAAATTTAAGTTCTAAAAATAGAGAAAATGTTATTTTATATAATCCTAAAAAAGGAATTGAAATAACTCAAAAATTGATGGATGAAAATCCTGATATTAAATTTATTCCTTTACAAGGAATGAATAGAGAACAACTTAAAGACTTAATGATCAAAAGTAAAGTGTACATTGATTTTGGTCACCACCCAGGTAAAGATAGATTTCCTAGAGAAGCAGCATCTTGTGGTTGTTTAATTATAACCTCATTCAAAGGAAGTGCTCAGTTCTTTAATGATGTAACTATTGATCCTAAATACAAATTCGATGATACTACAGAAGGAGTAAGTGAATTGATTAGAGATATATTTAACAATTTTGAAGATCATTTTAACAATTTTGGTTTATATAGAAAAATGATTAGTGATGAACAAGAGGTATTTTACAAACAAGTAAAAAATACCTACTATGAAATATGATTATCTAATTGTTGGTAGTGGGTTTTTTGGTTCAATATGTGCTTATGAACTTAATAAAAAAGGTTACAAAGTATGTGTTATTGAATCTAGAAACCACATTGGGGGGAACTGTTACACTCGTGAAGAAGATAACATCCATGTTCATGAATATGGTCCTCATATTTTTCACACCTCAAATAAAGAGGTATGGGATTGGATAAACCAATTTGTAAATTTTAATAATTTTATTCTATCCCCAGTTGCTAATTATAAGGGTGAAATATATTCACTTCCATTTAACATGTGGACTTTTTCTAAATTATGGAATATATCCTTACCTGAAGAAGCTAAACAAATTATTGAAGAACAATCAAAGGAAATTGGTGAACCTACTAATTTAGAAGAACAAGCTATTAAACTTGTTGGTAAAGATGTTTATGAAAAATTAATAAAAGAGTATACGGAAAAGCAATGGAGAAAACCAGCATCCGAATTACCTAAAGAAATTATTAAACGTTTACCTGTTCGTTTTACTTATAACAATAATTACTTTAATGATACCTACCAAGGCATTCCTATTGGAGGTTATACTCAAATATTTAAAAAATTATTAGATGGAATTGATGTTAAGTTAAATACTAATTACTTCATAGACCAACTCCCAGAACATAGGAATGTAATTTACACAGGACCCATTGATAAATTTTATAATTATCAATTTGGTGAATTAGAATATAAAACAACTCTTTTTGATCATTATAGAGTCCATAAAGAAAATCATCAAGGGTGTGCCATAATGAATTTTACTAGTAAAAATGAACCCTATACTCGTATAATTGAACATAAACATTTTGAAAATACACAATCTAATGTAACGTGGGTTACTTATGAATATCCTGCAGAGTACAAAGCTGATTCTACTGAACCTTACTATCCTGTAAACGATAAGGAAAATACAGAAAAGTATCTTAAATACAAAAACTTGGCAGACCAAGAAAAAAATATTATATTCGGAGGTAGATTAGCTGAATACAAATACTATGATATGCATCAAGTAATTGAATCTGCTTTAAATAAAGTAAAAGAAATTGATGAAAATAATTTATAGAATTTCAGATTCTGGTTATAAAAAAGATAAACCAGAGTATGTAAACAATGAAAATTGTTTAAAAAACGCTGTTAAAGTATTTAATGATGCCTATTGGAGTATTATAGCAGATAATATTTCATCTGAAACTAATGATATGATTCAAAAGTATAAATCTCGAAATCACATCTATTACGTTTCAGTAGGACATGGTGCTGGTACTTTTAATTTAGCTTTAGATGAAGCCCTACAATCCCCAGATGATGAAATTATTTACTTTGTTGAAAACGATTATCTTCATAAACCTGAATCCCAAAAAATATTAGAAGAGGGATTTGAATTAGGAGCTTCATTTGTAGCATTATATGACCACCCTGACAAATATCTTCCACCCTCTAGAGGAGGTAATCCTTATTGTGAGGGTGGAGCTGAAGATACTAGAGTGTATTTAACTAAATCTACACATTGGAAAGTTACTAATTCTACAACTATGACATTTGCTGCTAAAGTTAGTACTTTAAAAAGAGTAGAACCTATTCTAAGAAAGTACACTCAAGGATCTTATCCTGAGGATTTTAAAATGTTTTTAGAATTAAGAAACCAAGGAGAATTACTTATCACCCCAATCCCAGGTTATTCAACTCATGGTGAATCTGCTTGGTTATCACCTTTAACTGACTGGTCCCAAGTATGATTTCAGTAATTATTCCTACATATAAAGAACCTGAAGTATTAGATTTATGCTTAAAGTCAGCTGTTCTAGGACAATTCTACAATAATCAAATTATAGTAGTTGTAGATGGGTTTTATGATTTGAATAAAGACGTTCTTGAAAAGTATAAAGAATATATTCAAATTTTAAATTTAGAGGAAAACGTTGGACTTTGTAGAGCTACTAATTTAGGGGTTTATAACGCTAAGTTTGATAAAATTCTAATTGTAAATGATGATAATGTTTTCCCACATGGTTGGGATTTAACATTAGTAGAAGAATTTAAAGAAGGAACAGTGTTCGCTCCTAACCAAATCGAACCTACTCCTTCTATGTTTAGGCAATTCCATATTAAAGATTTAGGTCGTGACCCCAATACATTTGATTTACAAGGATTTTGGGATTATGTAAATTCGCTTGCAACTTTGCCTAATGAAAATGCTGGCTCAACATTACCTATTTTTATGTCTAAAAAAGACTATTTAAGAGTAGGTGGTTGGGATGAAGCCTACCCAGGTGCTTGGGTTGTAGATTGGGAGTTTTTTCTTAAATGTGAACTCTCAGGAATGAATATGGTTCGTTTATATAATTGCCCATTTTATCATTTTGTATCTATAGGTACAGAAGCGACTCCTGAAGAAAAGTTGAATAAACAAGCGAAAGAACAAATGTGTCATGAATACTTTAAATATAAATGGGGGACTTATGCTCAACATAACCCTGAAACAAATTCAAAAATGTTAAGTATTTATTCACATGGAACAGAAATTTAAATTAGAGTTCCCCCTTGACCTAGAAATCAAGTACGAGGACCCAGAAGAACTCTTCCAATTTGCTGAGCAAGAAGAATTTGTTACATTCATGTTCAAGAATGCAATAGCAGCTATCAAACAAGCTATTCGTAAAAATAAAAGTGAGTGTGTAATTTATAGTATACAAAATTATAATGTAACAGTAGCAATTAAAAAAGAACACTATAAAACGTTTCTAAATAAAGCTATCAGACACTATGAAAAATTAGAAGATTACACTCAATGTAGTGAATTAGTAAACCTAAAATCCAGATTATGACCATCTACTGTTATTATTATGTTAAAAATGATCCTACTCAGGAAAAACTGGGTAAAATATTAACTGGTTCAAGACTAGAAGCAGCTAAAGAATTTGCTGGTCAAAAACAACTACCGCTTAAAACATTCCTTTCAATCTGGGCTGTAGGTAAGAAAAAAGTATTCTAATGGATCCTAAAAAGGACTTTAAAAAATTCTTCCAAAAGATGTTTGATACTCCTGTTGAAATACAGGGGGAAGTTCTTACACCTGAAGCGCTAACTAGAAAGAATTTTATTATATTTGTAGAAAATTATAAAAAAGCAGTAGTTCGTTCCCAAGAAGTTCAAGAAAAATATGGTTTGGATCTTTGGAACTGGGAAGACATGTTTGCTAAATCACTTGAAGGTCTTATTTATTATACCTTTGATGAAGAAGTAGCAGAAGTGATTTTATGGTATATTTACGAGCATTCACTAGCTGAAAATCAGGAAGATAAAATTGTTAACTATGGTGACGAACAATTCATTATAGAAACAGCTGAAGATCTTTATGATTTAATTTGTCTAGTCGAAGAATAGTTCGTATATTTACAAAATAAAGGTTATATGTATGGTGCAAAATGAAATTATGAGTGTAGAATGCCTAGGATGTGGTGAACCAATTCACCCAAAACGACTTGAGATCCTACCCAACACTAAACACTGTGTAAGCTGTTCAGATGTTGGTCGTAAACGCGGTGTTACCGTACAACGTGGAGAGGGTGACCATTCCTATACTGATGTTGTAATCATGGAAGAAAAACAATTCATTCAGTATATTATTAAGGATAAACCAAAAAAGGGATCAAGTAAAGCTGAGTTCCAAAATTTTGATGAAGATGAATCTACACCAGATACTGCTGGTCTAGATGTTGTAGACATTGGATAATGCCAAAACCAAAACCACTTACTAAAGAACAAATAGTTGCAGCTATGGGCGTTACTAAAAGTAACCGCTCAGCAGCTCGCTATTTGAACTGTAGTTATATTCACTATAAAAAGTGGGCTAAAGCATATGATGCGACCCAACCTGGTTTCAAAAATTTATTTGAACAACATTTAAATCAGGCTGGTAAGGGTATTCCAAAGTGGATTGGTAATCATGGTAAAACACCTCCTTTACAGGACTTAATCAATGGGATAATTCCAATGACTAATTTTAGTCCTGCTAAAGTAAAAAAACGTTTATTTGAGGAGGGTTATTTAAAAGAAGAGTGTGGTTTATGTGGGTTTAGTGAGCGTAGAGTATCTGATTATAAGATACCTTTATTGCTTCATTTTAAAGATAAGAACCCAAAAAATTATAGATTAGATAATCTAGAGGTACTTTGTTACAACCACTACTTTTTAACAGTAGCAGACGTATTTAACGCTGCAGACATTGCTCAAATTGAAGATTCAGTTCCTAAATTTAAAACCTCAGAGGCTATTGATTGGGAATTAGATGATTACCAACTTGAGCGTCTAAAAGAATTAGGTTTACATAATACAAATGAACCCGATGATGGTTCAGAATTCATTTCTAGACTATGAAATCTAAAAAACACGAAAAGATAACTAAAGATTATCAAAAAGAAAAAGCAAAACATCTTGAAAAACTAGCTGATAAGATGTTGGAGAACGACGAGAAGGTTCGTAAATTTAAGGAAAAGAAAAGCACAGGTAAGTTCTTAGATTTATTTTAACTTAAACTAAAGGTTATGTTTTATACTTACAGCCGCAAAAACCTCGAATTTAAACGATTTGGGTTTAAACATTATTTAATTTTAGCTACCACTTTGTTTGTAACCTATACAGCTGGTCGCTTTATCCAAGTCAATCATCTTACTCTATATGAGAAAGAATTTATTGTTTACATGGACCGAAATTATTTCAGCCAAGATGCTTTAGTTGAGGCCCTTAAAGATAAACATTTAAAATTCCCTCACATTGTTTTAGCTCAAGCAACACTCGAAACAGGTGGTTTTAGATCAAAAGTATTTAAACAAAATCATAATTTGTTTGGGATGAAACAATCACATCGTCGCCCTACAACTTGTCAAGGTACTAAAAATGGTCATGCATATTACGATCATTGGGAATCATCAGTTGAAGACTATGGTTACTACCAGGCAACAACCGGGCTAGTTAAAGCACGAACTGATCAACAATATTATAACCTACTTTCACAAATGGGTTATGCTGAAGATCCAAATTATATTTTAAAAGTTAAAAAATTAGCCGAAGAACTTAAAAACAAATTTTAACATATGTATAACTGTCCAGTTATTATTAATGTTAATTTGTTCTTTAAATGGCCAAAATTAAATCTCAAACTACATCTACTTTCCAAGAAAGACCTAAAGTATCTCGTCCTGGTGTTCATGCTAAAACTAAAACATCTAGCCTCAAATCAAGTAAACTTTATAAAAAGGCCTACAGAGGGCAAGGTAAATAAGATGGCACAGTCAGAGAAAAAACGATTAATAGGTAAAAAACCTTTAAGTAGAAGTACCCAAATCAAATTTGAAAAACGTCTAAAACATAATCACAACGTGATAAAAAAATTACAATAATATGGAACATATTTTAGTATTAGCAATTGTTGCTTTAGCTTGTTATACTATTCTTTCTTCCGTATTTTGTAAACCAACCAAATGTATTAATAATAAATGTAAATGTAATTGTTATGAGTAAAGTATCAGGTAAAACCCGTTACGAAGCTTTTTCTGAATGGCACAAGTGGGCTCAAAATCACTATAAGTCAATGAAGAAAAAGAAAAAAGTACGACCAGATTATATTGCTTTCGGTGCAGATAGTGAATATTAAACCTATGGATATTTTATACATGTTAGAAGATGAAGATCTAGCTAACATGAGATATTCTGATTTGCGTAAGTTATGTGTTGCTATTACTCTTGATCTTCAAGTAGAAAGAGAAAGAAATAAAGAGCCTGAAACATTTTTAGCATAGATTTGGAAGCCCGAAAGGGCTTTCATATATTTACCCAAATAAGGGAATAAAGGTCATGCTTTGGAAATTTACAAATACCAACAAATACGGAACACTAAGAAGCCGTATTGTGCATTCAGAAGGCGCTTTGAAAGTTGGTCGCGGCTTTGGCTCATTCCAAGCCGCGCAGCGCTTTCGTTACGAATCACGTTCACCATATTTTGGTTTGATGGTTTTACCTACTACGGGTAAAAAATATCTTACACCTGATTGGATTGAGGTTCACCCACAAACTACTCTTGCTGATATCAAACACGAGCCTGTTGTAGTAGAGGCACCTGTACAGAAAAACGAATGGATTTTCGAATCATCATCAGGTGATGGTTTTTACAAGGTTCGTCAAAATGGTCTCAAATTGACTTGCACTTGTCCTGGTAGCTGGAGAGCAGCTGATCGTCGTTGTAAGCATATCAAGGAAGTAGAAAAGCTAATTAAGTAAGTTATGAGTTCGATTGAATCAATATTTGCACTGATGGATAAACCTTTAAAACCTACAAAATCAAAAAAGTGTTGTAAGGTGCCCTGGTGCAACGAACCCAAAGCATTTAATGCTAAAGCATTTTGTGAGATTCACAATCAATACAAAATCATTTCTACAGCAGCTCAACATCGCTATTGGTTAATGTATAAGGTAGAAAAAGTGGTTGCTAATGAATTTCAATGTGAGCATTGTGGTTTTGAACCTTATAAAGCATACCCTAACGTAGATAAAAAACGTTTGGCTTCACTTATGGATGTTGACCATATTGACCCACAAATCAAACATACACCTGAAGGTGAACAACCTAGTAACTATCAATTACTTTGCAAGCACTGCCATATCCTAAAATCACACGAGGAAGGTGACTTTAAAGCTAAAAAATACCGATGAGACGAGGACCAAAACGAATTGAGATCCCAGGTAAAAAGTGGAAGGAAAAATTTATCCACGATAAAAAAACTTGGCATGTTGTTCATAAACAAGACGGAATCACTTATGCTGTTGCTGAATTAAGACCTGGAGTGGTTGGAGGACTGGTAGAGAGGTTTTACATTTAGGGTATGGCGAAACCAAAGGACTACATCGGACCATTAGTTATAGTGTGGAAAACATCAAATCGTTCAAACGCACAAACTAAAATTAAAAAAACCTCTAATTATAATTTAGATTATTTTCTAAAAACTGATCGTACAATCCCAGGTATTCCCTTAGATGCTATTATTTTAGAAATTGGAATTGGGAAGAAATTATTTGATACTTGGACTACTAAATACAAAATTCAATGAAACTAGGAGACAAAGTTATAAGCACCACTTACCCAGGTCGAGTATTTGAATTGGTTTGGTATCAAGAAGGAGATAGTACTTGTGGTATTCAAGATGAAACCTTAAGAGCGGTAGTAAAAGTTTCAACACTAGATTTGGTTCCCCAAGAATAAGTTCGTATATTCACCACGTTAAATAAGAGTTATGGCAAAGAAGGAAAAAGGAGTTTTGACAAAAACGTATGCTCAAGCAAAACAAGCAGTTGAGCAAGGTAATATGGATCAAGCTCGTGATTTGTTTGATTTTGGTATTTTGAAGGTAGCTGATAAGCGCTACAATGAAGGTCTATCAGTAGACGAAAAAATTGAAAATGTGAAAGTCGGAGTATGGCTCGAGCGTTTTTGGTATGGTTTAGAAAATAACAATTTACTCCTCTAATTATGAAATTCCTAGAACTAACTGGCTTCGGAAACGCCCACAAACACATAATTGCACTTCGCTCAATTTCAGATATTGAATTTACTAAAAACTACACTCATATCAGCCTAAACAATGGTAATAGTGTAAACGTAATTGAAACTGAGAAAGAGATTATTGATATGATTAATTACCAAAATGGTGATATTATCAATAAAGAATACATTGATAATCTAAATGCCCAAATTGAGGCATACGAGGAAATGGAAGCAGATCGTTATGCACTTGATAAGGATGAACTACCCTTCTAATGGCTGAAAAACGAGGTGACTTAATCAAATTAACCTACGACTTTAACTCAGTTAGATGTTGTGAGGTTAGTTTTGATGGTGAAAAATGGGCTCGAGTTACCGCCCGTGAATTTAGAAGTTTTAATGGTAAAAGACGAATTTTAAATGTTGACAACCCTAACAAAGCATATTACGAGGAATATTTGGGTCCAATTTATTATTATGGGACCAATCGAATTGCTAAAAAACCTAAAGAAGTTGGTACTGCCTTCCTCAACGGAGTTGATCCAAGAGACGCAAAACGACCTCGAAATCAAGCAGGATTTTAAGGTAGTTTATCCACCAAATTACGATCCTGCTAAACGTGACTATAACAAATGGATAAATAAGATATATGAGAAACACTAGTAATAAATTTTGGGTTGGATTTTTTTATGGGTGGATGGCCTTCTACCTATTTACTAAAATTGTAGAACTATTCAATTAAATATTTATGGACACCGATTTTGAAGATTTTGTAGACGATGAAACCAATACCAAACAAAAGACGAAGTACCGAAGAGGGGCATTTAGCGAACTTGATTCGGAGGAAGATGATTTCTAGGGATCATGGTGATAAAAAGAAATTTAGTAGAAACGAACTAAAACGTGAGGACCGAAAGGGTCCTCATTACATTCCCGCATGATAATATATTTATTAATTGGGTTAATATTCCAATGGTTAATGCATTATGGAGCAACAAAAATTGCTCCACAATACTCATTTACTCACGGTGAAAGGGTTGTATTAATATTGATTTGGCCCATAGGATTGATTGGGTTTATTTATAGTTTTATAAAAACGTTTTTTAACAACAATGAGTAAAATAGAAGAAGTTTTGTACAAGGCTTTAGAAAAAGGGATTTATCACGAAACTATGTCATTTGCAAGTGACATAAAAAAAGAAAATCCAAAAATGGAAATAGCAGACCGATACGAGTTAGCATACGAGCGAGCTAAAAAAAGCTTGCTAAAGTCTTCACCACCCCTCAATCCTTAAATACGTATATACGTTTAACATAAATAAAATAAAATGACATTAATAATAGCAATAATATTGTTTGCACTAGCCCTAGCAATGGGTTTTGGATTGTACTTGGTAAGAAAAAAGATTCACGAAATCCAAGAACAAATCCATTACCTAAACAATGAGATAAGTAAGCTAAAACAGCAATCTAAAAAAAGATATTACTCAAAGCCCAAAAAGCAAGTAATTCAAGGTTAAATGTTGGGGCTCATAAAGCCCCACATGTTTTCTAATATTTATAGTATATGGCGTTTTTTCATTCACCTACAGTAGTTACTCGTAATCTAAGAGTTTGCGTTGACGGACGTAATAATTTATCTTATCCGGGCTCGGGTACTACTTGGTTTAAGGTAAACGGGAATGGTTTAGATTTTAGTAATGGTAGTTTTGCGGCAGACCCAAATGGAGGATATTATTTAGCTTCAGCAGGTAATAGTGTTGAAACCGCCACTACAGATGCTTTAAACACAGATTATCATACTATAATGATAATAATTAGGTTTACGGGAGACACAGGTGTAACGGGTGGTTGGGAACAATTCATAGGATACTACGGAGGAGGAACAGATAGAAGCCCCGGTATTTGGAGATATCCTTCAAATAGAAGAATTCACTGGACTTATAATCCTGGGAATACGTCTACTAATTTTGGGGCTACAGGTTTGGATACAGATTTTCCGTTGAATCAAGATTTTTTAGTGATAATGAGGAAAGACGGATCAAACACAGATTTTTGGATTGATAATACAAAGTATAGTGGAATAAATTATTGTGCTAATCCTAAAGAACCAGGAAACTCTGTAATTAGATTATATTGGTATTATACAAGTGGATTAATGCAAATGAAATATTTTTCTGTCTATAATGTAGCATTAACCGATGCTGAATGTTATCAGAATGCTGCGGCTTTAACACCTAGATTAAGTAAATAATGGAAGATACAGCTACATACGGAGAATGTATTGAATGTGGGATAGAACATGCTTTAGATAATAATGGACTATGTTCTGTATGTGGGGTACCTAAAAATTAATTTGTAATGTCATTTTTTCATTCACCCCAATTAGTAACTAGTGGTCTCCAACTTTGTTTGGATGCTAAAAATCCTTTGTCTTATCCTGGTAGTGGAACCACTTGGTATGATATAAGTGGTAAAGGTAAAAACTTTACTTGGGATAGTGTAAGTTGGGATTCAAGTGGGTTTTTTAATACTTCTGGTAGAACAGCTTATGGCCCTGCTTCAAATTCATTTGGTATTAACAATACTAGTGGATACACTATATTTGTAGTGTTTATGACTAACTCAGGATCAGCAAATGGTTTATTTAATTTCTTCAGTGATACAGGTTATAATAGAGGAATATTTGTCCATCCAGGTTGGACTAATGAAACACTTTATTTTGACCAAGGTGGGTGTTGTAATGCTGATCAACGAACTCAGGTTTATGTTCCCGGTTTATATGGCTCTTGGAGTATAGCAGCTTTTAGAAGTTTAGTTTCCCAACGTAATATTTTTAGAAATGGGAATCTCTTAGAAAGTAATTTAACATCTGCTGCTAATATTAATTTAAATAGTACAGGGGTTCAATTGAATCCAAATAATGAAGGTTACACTTGGGATGGTAAATTAGCATATTTTGCTGCTTATAATAGAGGATTATCTCAAGATGAATACACTCAAAATTATCAAGCATTGAAAACTAGATTTGGATTATAATGGCATTTTTTCATTCACCCCAAGTAGTAACTAGTGGTCTAATGTTAGCATTAGATGCTAGAAACCCTCAATCTTATCCAGGTAGTGGAACCACTTGGTATGATTTAAGTGGTAGAGGGAACCATTTTAGTATAGCTAATGGAACCTCCTTTAACTCAGGAGGATGGTTTAACTTTGATGGAACTGATGATTATATGAATAATACATCATTTTCAACTACAGGATTAACTAATGCTGCTTCATGTGTTATTTGGATGAGGCCTAATGCCTCACAAAATGATGGTACATATAATGGTTTATTTAGTTATGGGCCTAGAACTTGTAATGGTGTCACATTTTTGATGAGTATGAATAGTTCTTTAGGACCTACAATGGCAAAATGGTGTGATGACTTTACTTCACCTTCCTCTAATATGTCTTCTACCTCTTGGTGGGATTATACCCTAGTGGTAAATGGTAGTTCTGTTAATTTTTATTTAAATGGAAATGCTGCTGGTAATGGTAGTGTAGGTACTAATACCTTCCAATCAGGTACAGCTGCTATAGGTGCAACTGATCTGTATGGTAGATTATATAGAGGAGATATAGCTGCTGTTTATTATTATAATAGAGCATTATCAGCAAGTGAAATGACTCAAAATTACCAAGCATTAAGAACTAGATTTGGAATATAATGGCAACCTCATATTCACCCTCAGTAGTAACTAGTGGTCTAAGATATGCCATTGATTTCTCTAATCCTTTATCCTACCCAGGATCAGGAACTTCTGTTACTAATTTAGCGGGTTCAACTGCTAGCACTTTAAATAACTCACCTGGTTGGAGCTCTAGTAATAGTGGTATAATATCTTGGGATGGTACTGATGATTTTTTAAACACAAATAGAACAGCAACTCAATTTGGGTTTTATAATGCTAATTATACTATGGAGGCTTGGGTTTATCCCACTAACTTAAGTGGAGATAGAACCATGTTTGGTACTGATCAAACTGAATTTAGAAAAGGACTTCACTTAGTTTTTAGAAATGGAGCTATTTACCAGGGGCATTATGCCTCAGATTATTCTGCGGGTTCCGTTAGTGTAAATAACTGGTATCAAATAGTTTACACTTATAATGCTTCTAATGGAGCTTGTCAAATTTATAAAAATGCTGTATTGCAGGGTGAGGGTACTATTTCTTCTTTTATAGGAGATACAGACATATTAATAGCTAGATGGGCTGGTGGTCAATATTTTATAGGTAATGGAGGTAATTATAAAATTTATGATAGAGTCCTTTCGTCTGGAGAGGTACTTCAAAATTTTAATGGTTTAAGAACTAAATATGGATTATAATATGGAACAAGAATACGAAAACAGACGTTTTGTTATATTTAATGTAACAGAAATTCCTCAAATAGACTTTACTCAAGTTTATGAAACTGATCCTGAAACTATGAGAATTTCAGTTGATGGAACTAAAACTTTTGTTAAATATGATCTACCTGAACCTTCTTCAGTAGCAGGACTAACTACAAAATCTCAAGAGTATACTTATGATGAGATTTTACAAATATTAAATACACCTGAGTGGACTGAGGCAATGCCTCCTTATCCCCCAAATTGATATTTAAACCATGATAATAGAAGAAACTATAGAAAATGGAATTATAGTTCGTAAAACTATTTACGAACCCTCAGATATGGCTACCCAAGAACAAAAAGATGCTTGGTTAGAAGTTTGTAATACTTGTGAGTATAAACAGGATGATAGATGTAATTATTGTGGATGTTGGCTTAATAATATAATGACCTTTAAAACAGCATCTTGTCCTCTAAATAAATGGTAATATGGCTACTTCCTACGGTGTTTATTCAACTTTAGTTAAATCCGAGCATATCTATGCTATTGGAACCACAGGAGGTACTATTTTAGAACAAGGTAATACCGCTCCTAATGGTGGATTTTCTATAACATTTAGACATGATTTAGGAGGTTGTGGTGGACCTGATTCAGGTATTTGGATTGAAATAGCTGATTTTAGACCTTGGACTAAAATTACTTGGGAATGGTTAGGTAATGGTACTGCGGCATGTTGGAGCTTTAATGATTCAAGTGGTTTTGGTACAGCTGCTGGTCCCCCTTCAGGATATTTACAGAGTTATAATGCATCTTTAGGAGATAATACATCACAAGATTATCTAACTTGGGAAGAACCCCAGTTTCAGTCACATAGTAGAACTTATGCTTGTGATAATGATTCTAATAATTTTTTTAGATATAATGGAGGTGATTATAAAAGATTCTATATGAATAGAAGAAGAGACACTTCTGGAAATAGAGCTGGTATATTTCATGGGCGTTCTTGTAACTCTACAGGGGTTAATACTATTATAAGAAATATTTTTGTTTATTAATGGCCACTTCATATTCACCTTCAATTGTAACTAATGGTCTAAAATTATGCTTAGACTCAGGCAATCCTGCTACTTACCCAGGCACAGGAAATACTTGGACTGATCTAGTAAATCCTTATAATTCATTTAGTGGGTGGGATGTAGGTAACCCTTCTTGGGCTAACAATACTACTCAAATTACCATTTGTTTATTTCTTAAAAAAACAGCTTACTCTACAGGATATGCTAATCACCCTGTAAATAAATGGAACTCAGGTTATAATGTTAACGCCTCATTTATTCTTTATCATTTTGAAGATTATCAAGGAAACGGTGCGGATGGGTTTTTTCAATGGTATGGTTATACTAGCAACAATGGGTGGTCAGGTTTAGCTAATTCATATGGTTCTTATAGATTATCGGTAGGTGAAACTGCTTTTATTGCTTTACAATATAATGGCTCAGTAGGAGGACAATGTTGGCTTAATGGAGAAAAATTAGGTTCATTAGGGGCTACTGGTACAATAGGTCCTAACACAGCAGGTTATTCAAGTACAGGTGTTTATGGTCCTGAAGCAGCAGGTACATCTCAAGTTAGACAAATTTCATTTTATGATAGAACTTTAACTGATAGTGAAATTATCCAAAATTATCAAGCATTAAGAACTAGATACGGTATATAAAATGAGTACTATAATAGAAAAAGTATACATTCATAAAGTAACAGGAATAGACATACCTGATCAGGATTATAATAATTTAACTCCTGAGGAAAAGGCTCAATATGATGAAATGGATGTCATCTGGCCTAATATGTCTTGATATTTATAAGATATGGGAGCAGTTGGAGGACCAAAAATACCTACTAATAGTTTATCGTTGGTGTTAGATGCTACCAACCCATTATCTTATCCTGGTTCAGGAACAGTCTGGACTGATCTAACCCAATTTATTCCTTTTGGCGCTTACGGTACTCAAACACCATTCACTACTATTCAAGGAGTCCCATGTATGGACTTTAATGATAGTGGATATTGGGCTATGAATAATTCTGGTGATGCCTCTAAAGTAAATATGGTTACTGATTTTACATTAGTAATGATTTATTATTATGAGGGTATAAGTGAACGAGATACTATATTCCAGAAAAATGGTACTATATATGCCTCATATGAGCAAGAAATAGCTTGTACTATTGAAGCTGGTTACCCTACTGGTATGTCTTATTATAGGGGTTATAATGCTTATGATTATGCTGATACCAGAGCATTTACAATGAATACTTGGAATTTTAATGCTATTAAAAGTACAGGAACAACTTCTCGAAATGGATATTATTGGAATCCTTCCACATTAGCTTGGACTCAAAATTATGTATCTAGAAGTTCAGGAGCTATTGTTCCTGCTAGCATTGTTGTAATTGGGAATGGATATGCTGGTCCTGTAGAGGCGGGTGCTATGGCCGCAGTTTATGTTTGGTCTAGAGCTTTAAGTGATGAAGAAATTAGAGATGTTTATAATCAATTTAAAACTAAATATCCTTCATTAACATGAGTTCTACATATTTTTTTATTAATATGGACTTTGATGGCATTCAATGGTGGGTAGATTATTATAATAATGAATATCTAAGAAACTATTATAATACTAAAGAAGAAGCTTATCAATTTTATTATACATTCCATCCAATAACTGAATAATATTTATAAGATATGGGAGCATCAGGAGGTCCAATTGTATATGATGGTGTAAGTGCTAAAGCACAACTCAAATCTAGTGGCTATGTAGCTGTTAGGGATGGTGTTAATGGTCCTGTAACAGTACCAAGTGTATATGCTGACGTTACTACAGATGCAAATACAGGTTGGTTCTTAGTATTTGTAGCTTATCCTAGAGTAACTAGTCCCTATGTCACTTCAGCTGTAGGTTCTCCCCCTGATACAAATACCGGAACACAAGCTAAATTAGCAGATACTGCTATTAGAAAAATTTTAAATTTAGGAACTAAACAAACTAGAACTCAATGGTGGCACACTTCAGAGGCCTATGGTTCGGTTTGGGCAGATGGATCTTTAAATAATGATAGTACAATGTATAACTTATTTGAATATCCTGATAACTGGAGTAGTGATAGTTCAAGTGGGGGTCAACGTTTTAAAAGACGCAATGGTCCTAACTCAAGTTATGGTGATTGGATTACTTCAGCTGGAACTGGATGTTCAGGTCCTGTAGGAGGATGGTCTAATTATTATGAAGCTTCTTGTACTATTTCTTGGTTCGCGGGTTGTGAAGGAGCACCAGCTTATTATCACTGTTGTGCTTGTCCTGTAGACCGCGCATCACAATTATTTATTTGGGCAGCTTAATTATGGTAACAGTTTTAATGATGGTTAAATTGAGTCCTTCCAATTTATGGATGGACGTTCATGATAGAAATAACACTGAGGGTAGAAACATTGATACTCCAGAAAAAGCTATGGAAGTTATAGATATAGTCTATAATGAACAAATGGTTATACACGATTATATAGTTACGGATTCAACTATAAGTGTAGTAGCTGATAATGATGTGAATCCATGTACTAATTGTCAAAACACCCCTTAATTATGGAATCAAAAGGTCTAGGTGATTCAATTGCTAAAATAACTAAAGCAACAGGAATCGAGAAAGCAGTAAAAACAGTTGTAGGTGAAGATTGTGGTTGTAAACAACGACAAGAAAAACTTAATGAACTGTTCCCTTACAAGAAATAAAAAAGAGCGCTATTCGCGCTCTTCTCTATTTATTGATACGGCAACTATCCTATTATAGTCTTCAATTGACATTTTAGTTTTAGTAACTATAACTACGTGATCGTCGTAAATTAAGGCTTGACGCGTGGTTGTTGGTGTAGTACGAATGTTGTGTGTAGCATGGTTAGCTGTTGAACAAGCAGACATAACTAATGCAACCCCTAGAGAAATAAGTATGTTTTTCATG
>JACCDX010637633.1_pt1 | contig 20908 bp, 19 predicted proteins | sample 7449681 | NCBI WGS metagenome assembly JACCDX01 (sample SAMN15323450, study PRJNA562643) | freshwater metagenome | isolation source: river surface water | place: USA:Blue River Watershed | collected 2017-08-18
ATGCCCAAGGCGGAGACCGCCTTCTCGCGCAATAACGCGGTGTATGACACCACCATCGGCTGGCGCTTCGTGAACAAGCGCATGAAAGAGATGTACGGCGTGGACAGCATGCCCGAGACCGCCGAGAACGTCGCCACCGACTACAAGATCGAGCGCGAGGCCCAGGACCGCATGGCGCTGCGCTCGCAGCTCAATGCGGTGGCAGCCCAGAAGGCCGGCTACCTCTCCGCCGAGATCACGCCCGTCACGATCCCCCAGAAAAAAGGCGATGCGCTGGTGGTCGATCAGGACGAACATCCACGCGAGACCAGCCTCGAGGCCCTGGCCAAGCTCAAGGGCGTGGTGCGACCCGACGGTACCGTCACCGCTGGTAACGCCAGCGGTGTGAACGATGGCGCCTGCGCCCTGATCCTGGCCCATGAGTCCGCCGCCCAGCGGCACGGCCTCACGCCGCGCGCCCGCGTAGTGGGCATGGCCACCGCCGGTCTGGCCCCGCGCATCATGGGCATGGGCCCGGCACCCGCCACGCGTAAGGTGCTGCAACTGACCGGCCTGACGCTGGGGCAGATGGACGTGATCGAGTTGAACGAGGCCTTTGCGGCCCAGGGTCTGGCGGTACTGCGTGACCTGGGCCTTCAAGACGACGACCCCCGTGTGAACGCCTGGGGCGGTGCCATCGCGCTGGGTCATCCCCTGGGCGCCAGCGGCGCGCGCCTGGCCACCACCGCGGTCAATCAGCTGCACCAGCGCGGTGGCCGCTACGCCCTGTGCACCATGTGCATCGGGGTGGGGCAGGGGGTTGCGGTCGTCCTCGAGCGGGTTTGAACCTCGCCCAGGAGATTGCAGCGGCTCATTTCGTCCGCCTGGGACTGATTTCCCGGTTCCCATCGATCATGCCGTCGCAGATACAACGCGGGCGGAACACTTTCTAGGGAAAACACTAGTTATTTGTCGTTGAATCGAGTTGACTTTCGGTCGCCTGGAAAAACATACTGTCTGGTCAGTATTTAAGGGGTGTACATGAACGGCTCACTAAAAGGCAAGACCTTAGCCACGCTGGAGACGCGCGCACACGCCGTCAAGATCGCTGAACTCGTGTCGCTGCTCGGGACGCCCACCGCGGCCCAGACCGCCCGCCTCAACCCCTTCTTCGGGCCTACCGTGGTCGGCGAGGAGAAATTCGTGCAAGCCCTGGGGCTGAACCTGGACCGGGCTCTGCTCGGTGGCCACGTGATCGAGTTCCACCGCCCTTTCGTGCCCGACGAGCCGGTGCACGTCGAGATGCGCCTGGCCGACTACTCCGAGAAGAACGGCATGCAGTTCGGAACCGTCGAGACCCGCTTCGTCACGCCCATGGGCGAGGAAATCCAGCTGCAGCTGACCACCTTCATCGAGCGCATGGTCGCCTGAACCGAGCACGGAGTGTTGTTGCCATGAATCCGATCGACCGAGACCTCGCCACCGTCACCCGGCGCATGATCGTTCAGTACTCCGGGGTCGTGCAGGACTTCAATCCTGTCCACTACGACGACGAATTTGCCCGCAAGTCGGGGCTGCCCTCGATCGTCGCCCAGGGGTCCCTGGCTGCCACCGTCGTCCTCGACGGCCTGGTGGCACAGGGACTGGGTGACGAGATTTCGCGCCTGTCGATCCGGCTCAAGGCGCCGGTGGTTCCGGGCAGTGCGCTGCACCTTGCATGCGACGCGCAAGGCAGTCTCTCGATCAAGGCGGCGGGCCGTGAGCTTCTCACCGGCAGCGTCGAGCTCAAGGACGCATGATGGCCGCGAGCAGCGAAGAACGCGGCGAATTCATCCGGGTGAGCGAGCCCGAGCCGGGAATCTGGGTGCTGCGCCTGAACCGCCCGGAGGTGATGAACGCCTGGCACGCGCCCATGCGCACCGAGCTGGCCCAGGTGATGAACGAAGTCGCCGTCTCCGACGCGCGTGTGGTGATTTTCCGCGGCGACGACAAATCCTTCTCCGCCGGCGAAGACGTGCGTGGCATGGCGGGCCTGACCCAGGCCGGCACCCGCAAGTTCCGCGCGATCGCGCGCCAGATCCATGCGGCGTTCGACCTGATTGAATCAGTTGAAATCCCGGTGATCGCGGCCATCGAGGGCGTGGCCGCCGGCGGCGGCATGGAACTGGCCCTGAGCTGCGACTTTCGCGTCCTCGGGCGCAACGCGCGCATGGGCCTGCCCGAATCGAATGTGGGCCTGATCCCGGGTTCGGGCGGCTGCTCGCGCCTGGTGCGCCTCGTTGGCCCGGCCCGCGCCAAGCAGATCGTGATGCTCGAGGGCGTGATGAAGGCCGAGCGTGCCGACGCGATGGGCCTGGTCACCCGCCTGGTGGACGCCGGTGAGGCGATGAACGCCGCGATGGAGATGGCGTGCCAGCTGTGCGCCAAGGCTCCGCTGGCCCTGGGTATGGCCAAGATGGTGATCAACACCTGCGCCGACGTCGACCTGGAGACCGGCCGGCGCCTGGAGCGCGTGGGCCAGAGCGTCCTCAAGCAGTCGAGCGATCACACCGAAGGCGCGCGCGCCTTCGTCGAGAAAAGAAAACCCCAGTGGACCGGGCAGTAGCCGCCCACCGCACGCTGGATCCCGCCCCCGTTTTTTATCCACAGGAGCCCCCATGACCGAAGCCGTGATTGAGCGACAGAACCAGCGCATCTACAAGGAAAAGGATCCGGAGATGCCCAAGGAGTTGCACGACCTGCTGGTGCGCGTGATGTCCAAGCACCTCGAGAACGTGACCAACACCCACTACGATCAGCTGATGAACAGGTTGTGGGAGCGTTGCATGACGCTTGCGCCCGATCCCGAGCGCAAGCGCCTGCTGGCCAAGCTAATGATGCAGGAGGTGGAGCACGGCGTGATCACCGCCAACATCCTCAAGGGCCTGGGCGTCGACAAGGTCGAGTTCCCGATCGAGCAGTACCTGTTCCATCTCTCCCTGGATACCTGGTGCGACCTGTGCTACTTCCATGCCCTGGGTGACCGCGTGGGCATGTACATCGGCGAGAACTGGGGCGACGTGCCCTACGAGCCGCTGCGCTCTGTGGCCCCCCGGCTGCACCGCGACGAGGTGTTCCACGCCACCTTGGGCTACCAGAACCTCACCGAGCACTGCAGCACCCCGCAGGGCCTGAAGGAGGCCAACGAATTGATCAAGAAGTGGTGGCCGGCGGCGCTCGACATGTTCGGCAGCAGCGAGTCCACGTTCAGCGAGAAGTACGTGCGCTGGGGCATCCGCCAGGCCGGCAACGAGGAACTGCGCCAGCAGTACATCGTGGAGACCCGGCCGATGCTCGAGAAGCTGGGAATCGTCGTGCCCGACGACAAGGCAAACCGCCGCTTTCTCTGAGGCCGCATCAACTGTGTTGGCAGCGGTGGCGGCTCGCGCCGGCCCACCATCCCGATCGACAATTCACTGAGGAGACATAGATGACGAGCATCCACACAAGAAGTCGGCGTTCGGTACTGGGTCTGGCGGCAGCGGCCTGCGCCGCGGCCCTGGCGGGATGGGTCGCACCGGCGGCGGCGCAGGACACGCACCGGTTTGCGATCGCGAACGACCTGAGCGGGCCTTCCGCCTACCACGGCAAGACCTTCTCGGGCGGTTTCAACACCTACCTCAAGGAGGTCAATGAGGCCGGCGGCGTGGGTGGCAAGAAGTTCGAGCTGCTGCAGGAGAACGCGGAACGCAATGTGCAGAAGGAGGTCGGGTTCCTGCGCAAGTTCGCGCAGCAGGACAAGGCGCTCGCGGCCATGGTCGTGACCTCCGACGGCATGTTCGCCGCCAAGCCCATGGGCGACACGCTCAAGCTCCCGATCATGGCCGTCGGCGTGCCCGAGCTCGCGACCTCCCCGACCAGCCCCTGGCTGTTCAATATCGTCGCCAGCTACCAGGACACGGTCTTCGCGGCGATCGACCACATCTTCCAGACCGACAAGGACCCCAAGATCGGGGTGATCTACCCCGACAACCAGTATGGGCTGGAGGCGCTGCGTGCGGCCGAGGCGCGCATGCAGAAATACAACAAGCCCCTGGCCGGCAAGGCGGTGATGTCGTTACGTGAAACCGACGCCACCACCCAGGCGCTGGCCCTCAAGCAGGCGGGCGTGAAGTACGTGATCGTGCAACTGGCCGGCGCCCATATCGCCGCCGTGCTGCGCGATGCCGACAAGGTGGGCCTGGACGCCATCGTCTACGCGACCACCCAGGGCATGGACCGCGAGCCTGACCTGATTCTCGGCCAGCCCAATGGCGCCAACCTGGCCCGCAAGTTCGTCGGCGTGGGCCCCTGGTCCAAGTGGAACGAGACCGCGGTCCCGGGCGTGGTGGCGATGCGCAACGCGGTGATGAAGCACGAAAAGACGCCCGAGGCTCAACTGGGCGAGGTGATGTATTCGAACTTCGTGCAGGGGTATGTGAATGCCATGGTGCTGGTGGAGGCGGTGCGCCGCGCGGGCCCCAACCCGACCAGCGAGAAGGTGCGTGATGCCCTCAACCAGATCCGCGAATTCGACACCAAGGGCCTGACACCGCCGCTGACCTTCACGCCCGACCGGCACAAGGGCACGACGGGGGTCAAGCTCTTTCGCATCAACGTGGAGCGCAAGGTCTACGAGCCGATGGGTGGCTGGGTGACGCCGAGCTGATTGACGTCCTGTCCCTGGCCGTGGGCGGCGCCCCACGGCCCGTCCTGACGCCGGAGATCCCGAATGGAACTTTTCATCCAGCTGGCGCTGACTGGCATTGCGCTGGGTAGCGGCTATGCCATCAGCGGCCTGGGCTTTGTCCTGATCTACAAGGCCACCGGCGTCTTCAACTTCTCGCACGGCCACCTGACGATGGCCGGCGCCTATTTCTTCTACATGTTCCAGGTGCAGATGGGACTGCCGCCCTGGTGGTCGGTGCCAGCCGCGGTCCTGGCCATGTTCCTGCTGGGGGTGCTGATCGAGCGCTTTTTCCTGCGCCGCATGATCGGCGAGCCGGTGGTGTCGATCATCATGCTCACGATCGGCCTGGGCACCCTGCTGCGCAACCTCGTCGGCCTGGTCTGGGGCACCCAGCCCCAGGCGCCGGTGCCCCTGTTCGAGCCCGGATCGATGGTGATCCTGGGCGCCCAGGTGCCGCGCGTCTACGTCTGGACCATCCTCGTCACCACGGTCCTGATCGCGGCCTTCGTGGTCTATTTCCGCCGCTCCTCGCAAGGGGTGGCGATGCGGGCCGTCGCCTTCCACCAGGACCATGCGGCGCTCTCGGGCATCTCGATCAACCGCATCTTCGCGCTGTCGTGGGGCCTGGCCGGCTCGATGGCCGCGATCTCCGGCATCCTGATGGTGCAGCTCGTCGGCCTGGACCTGTCGCTCGACGCGCGTGGCCTGCAGGCCTTCCCGGCCGCCATCCTCGGCGGCATCGACAGCATCGGCGGCGTGATCCTGGGCGGCCTGATCATCGGCGTGACCGAGGCCCTCGCCGGCGGCTACCTCGATCCCCTGGTGGGTGGCGGCAGCAAGGAGGTCATGGGTTACGTCGTCCTGTTGCTGATCCTGGTGATCCGCCCCTATGGCCTGTTTGGCACGCCCGAGGTCCGCAAGGTATGAGTGGCATCCGTTACTACCGAAACTACCGACTGAGTTACCTCGAAGACCGGCAGCTGGTCGCCGGCATCCACAACTTCTGGCTGCGCGCCTGGATGCTGGTGCTGGCCGCGGTCGTGGTGTGCATCCCCTTCGCTCTCGAGGCCTACTGGGTGTACACCCTGAACCTGGCGGCGATCGCCGTGATCGGCGCGCTGGGCCTGAACCTGCTCACCGGTAACACCGGGCAGATCTCGCTGGCGCACGCCTCCTTCCTGGCGCTGGGCGCCTACACCGCGGCCTACCTGGCCAAGCTCAACGTCCCGTTCGTGCTGGTGATTCCGGCGGCCGGCGCGGTCGCGGCCGCGGCGGGCTGCCTGATCGCGCTGCCGTCGCTGCGCCTGAAGGGGCTGTACCTGGCGCTGGCGACCCTGGCGTTCTACGTGATCGTCGACTTCCTCCTGCGCAAGGCCGAGCCGCTGACCGGCGGGGCCGCGGGCACGCACGTGCCGCATCCGTCCGCCTTCGGCTGGACCATCAGCACCGATCGCGGCTTCTACTTCCTGATCCTGACCGTGGCGGCGCTGTGCGCGGTCTTCGTGGCCAACCTGCAGCGCACCTGGGTCGGCCGGGCCATGATGGCCGTGCGTGACAGCGACATCGCCGCCGAGATGACCGGTATCTCGGTCTTTCGAACCAAGCTGCTGGCCTTTGCCGTCTCGTCTTTCCTGGGGGGCATGGCGGGTAGCCTGATGGGTTACTACCTGCAGTTCATCAACCCGGACAACTTCAGCCTGGCGGTCTCGGTCGCCTACATCGCGATCATCATCGTCGGCGGGCTGGGCACGGTGTTCGGCTCGATCGTGGGCGCCATCTTCATGACCTTCCTGCCCGAGCTGGTGCGTGTGGGCGTGCACGCCCTCTCGCGCGTTTACCCCACTCTGGACGTGCAGACCAAGGGCGCCTTCGTCGAAGGCGCGGTCTACGGGCTGGTGATCATCCTGTTCCTGATCTTCAAGCCCGAGGGGCTGGTGCGCTTCTGGCGCGACCTCATGACCTACTTCCGAACCTGGCCCATGGGGCACTGAACGGCATGCCTGCAGAATCTTCCCTGTCCCTGGCGCCGGCGTCCGCTGCCGCGCCCCTGCTGGACGTACGCAACATCGAGGTCGTCTACCACGACATCGTCTACGCCGTGAAAGGTGTGTCGCTGCGCGTCGCGCCCGGCCAGGTCGTGGCCCTCTTTGGCCCCAACGGTGCGGGCAAGACCTCGCTGGTGCGAGGCATCTCCCGCCTGCTGCAGTCGGTCGACGCCGAGGTGCGCTCGGGCTCCGTGCACTTCGACGGCCGCGACCTGCAGGGCCTGGCGCCCCACGACATCGCCCGCCAGGGCCTCTACCAGATTCCCGAGGGCGGCAACGTGATCAAGGAACTCACCGTCCGCGAGAACCTGTACCTGAGCCAGTTCTGCCGGGACGACCGGCGCGTGCCGGACGACGAGTACGCGCGCGCGGTGGACCGCTTCCCGATCCTGAAGAAGCGCGAGCACCAGCTCGGCGGCTACCTGAGCGGCGGCGAGCAGCAGATGCTATCGATGGCCAAGGCGCTGCTGGCCAGGCCCCGCATGCTGGTGATGGACGAGCCCACCCTGGGCCTGTCACCCATCCTGGTGCAGGAGAACTTCGCCGCCCTGAGCGATATCAACCACAGCCTGGGCCTGGCCATTCTCGTCATCGAGCAGAACGCGCGGGTGGCGCTGGGCATCGCCTCCTACGGCTACGTGATGGAAAGCGGCCGAGTGGTCTATGACGGGGCCGTCGAGCAGCTTCGGGGCAACCGCGAGATCCAGGAGTTCTACCTGGGCCTGGAAGGCGGTGACCGCAAGAACTTCCGCGAGGTCAAGCACTACAAGCGCCGCAAGCGCTGGCTGTCCTGAGACGAGGCACGACGCGACATGACCCGAATCCAAGACAGCCATCTGCCTTCCTACTGGAATTCGCGCGGGGAGGTGCTGTCCTTCCTGCCGCGGATCGACCCGGCCGAACTCGGCAAGCCCCTGCTGGACATCCGCGACCTGTCGGTGCGCTTCGGCGGCGTCAAGGCGGTCGACGCGATGTCGCTGGACGTCAGGCGCGGCGAGATCCATGCCTTGGTGGGGCCTAACGGCGCCGGCAAGAGTACCGTGCTCAATTGCATCTGCGGCTACTACCAGCCGGCCGGCGGGGCGATCGATTTCGACGGCGCCTCCCTGCTGCGCCTGCGCCCCGACCAGGTGGCGCACCGGGGCGTGGCGCGCGTGTTCCAGCGTATCGAACTGTTCCGGCGCATGACGGTGCTCGAGAACATCCTGGTGGGCCGACACCGCTTCATGAAGTCCAACTTCTTCGCCAGCGGTCTCTACTGGGGCGCGGGCTATCGGCAGGAGTCCGGGCACCAGCAGAAGGTCGAGGAGATCATCGAATTCCTCAACCTCCAGGGGGTGCGCAAGACCCCGGTGGGCAGCCTCTCCTACGGCCTGCAGAAGCGGGTGGAGATCGGCCGGGCGCTGGCGGCCGAGCCGCGCATGCTGCTGCTGGACGAGCCCGTGGCGGGCATGAACCTCGACGAGAAGGAGGACGTGACCCGCTACCTGCTGGACATCCGCGACGAGGTGGGCATGACCATCGTCCTCGTCGAGCACGAGATGGACGTGGTCATGGACATCTCCGACCGCGTGACCGTGATGAGTTTTGGCTGCCGCATCGCCTCGGGCCCGCCCGAGCAGGTCCGCCGCGACCCCGTCGTGATCCAGAGTTACCTGGGCGCCTGAACCCCGCACACCCCCCGAGAAGATGCAGCAATCCGTGAAATACAGCACCAGCGGCCGCGGCGACACCCTGCCGCAGCAGTTGTGGAACAACGCGCACGATCACGGCGACGCGCCCGCCATCCGCGAGAAGCACCTGGGCATCTGGCACGAGGTCACCTGGTCGGGCTACCTCGACCACGTGCGCCGCTTCACGCTCGGCCTGCTGGAGCTGGGCCTCGAGCGCGGTCATACGGTGGCGATCCAGGCCGAGAACTGCCAGGAGTGGCTGTACAGCGACCTGGGCGTGCAGTGCGCCGGCGGCATCGTCACCACGGTGTACCCGACGAGTTCGGCCGAGGAGGTGCGGCACATCCTGGAGGCCAGCGGCGCGCGCATCGTCATCGCCGGCGATCAGGAGCACCTCGACAAGGTGCTCGAGCTGCACGCGGCGGGCATGGCGATCGACCGGATCATCGTCTTCGATCCCCGCGGCGCCGGCCCGCACCTGGGCGGCCTGGTGGTCTCGTACAAGGAGGTCGAGCGGCTCGGGGCGCAGCGGCAGGCGCGCGAGCCGGCCCTGTTCGAGTCGCTGGTGTTCGCGATCCGCCCCGACGACGTCTACGACATCATGTTCACGTCGGGCACCTCGGGCCTGCCCAAGGGCGCCATGTGCGTGCAGCGCGGCCCGGTGGAGGGTGCGCGCGCCCTGCAGGCCGTGGTGCGCGCCACGCGCGAGGACGCATGGCTGTCCTACCTGCCGCTGTCGCACGCGTTCGAGCGGATCATGAGCATCGCGCTGCACCTCTCCTGCGGCTACGTAGTGTCCTTCGCGGACAGCATCGACACCGTCCAGATGGACGTGGCGGAGATCCAGCCCACCGTCTTCGGCGCGGTGCCCCGCATCCTGGAGAAGATCAAGACGGTGGTGGACATCCGCATGGGCAAGTCCACGCCGCTCAAGAGGATGCTGTATCGCTGGGCGCTGCAGGTGGGCCTGGCGCGCGTGGCGCACCAGCGCAAGGACATGCAGTCCTTTCGCACCGCAGCCCCGGGGGTGGCGGTGGGCTGGGAGCAGGTCACCCGGGTGCGCACGCGCTGGACACCGGGTCAGCGGCTCGTGTTTCTCGTGGCCCATTTCCTGGTGCTTCGTCACCTGCGCAAGCACATCGGCTTGCTGCACGCCCGCTATGTGCTGTGCGGCGCTGCGCCGATGTCCGCGGAGCTGTTTGAGTACTACATGGCGCTGGGCATCCCCATCGTGAACGCGTTCGGCATGACCGAGCTGCACAACATCCCCTGCGCGTCGCTGCCCGGGGACGACGTGCGCGGCACGGTCGGCCACGTGCTGCCAGGCTGGCAGGCGATGAAGACCGCTGACGGCGAGCTACTGCTGCGGGGCCCCATCGGCTTCACCGGCTACCGCAGCAAGGACCGCGAGGCCGTCGACATCCTCGACGCTGACGGCTGGCTGCACACCGGCGACCTGTGCGAGGTCTATGACAACGGCTACGTCGCCATCATCGGCCGCAAGAAGGACGTGCTGATCACCAGCGGCGGCAAGAACATCTCGCCGGAGCTGATCGAGAACCGCATCAAGGCCAGCCCCTACATCAGCGAGGCGATGGTGGTGGGGGATGGCCGGCATTACCTGACCGTGCTGATCGAGCTGGACGCCGAGGCGGTGGGCGACCTGCTGCAGCGCCAGGGCATCAGCTACACCACCTTGCGTGACATGGCCACCAATCCGGTCGTGGTCGACCTGGTCCACACCGAGATCGAGACCGTCAACAAGGACCTCGCCCGGGTCGAGACGATCAAGAAGTTCGCCATCATCCCGCGCGACCTGAGCCACGACGACGGCGAGATGACGCCCACCCGCAAGGTCAAGCGCGCGCAGATGGAAAAGCAGTTCGCGGACCTGATCGAGGGCATGTACGCCGAGCCGAACGCCGCCGACCCGCCGCGACGGCAGGCCGCCTGAAGCGCCTGCACGAGCCCGAAGCCATGCAGATCCGCCTCGAAAACTCCGGACGCCAGTTCGAGGCGTCCGACGGTGAAACCATCCTCGACGCCGCCGAACGCGCCGGCCTCAACCTGCCGTATTCGTGCCGCGACGGCATCTGCGGCACCTGCAAGGCGCGCCTGTGCAGCGGTGAGGTCGACCACGGGTTCTACGCCAGCACCGCGCTGACCGAGCCGGAGCGGGAGCAGGGCTATTTCCTCATGTGCACCAGTACCGCCTGCAGCGACCTGCTGGTGGACGCGCCGGTCGAGGAGGTGGGCTTCGCGCCCAGCCCCCTGCCTTTCGACGGCCGTGTGCTGGGCATCGACCACCCGACCGCCGACGTGGCCATCCTGCGTATCGGGCTGCCGCCCTCGGTCACCTTCCGCTTCCGGGCCGGCCAGTACGTCGAGCTCCTCGTGGCCGACGGCCAGCGGCGCAGCTTCTCGATCGCGAACGCGCCCCGCGACACCGGCGCCATCGAGCTGCACGTGCGCCGGGTGCCGGGCGGGCTGTTCACGCCTACCCTCTTCGGAACGCTCCGAGTCGGCGACCCGATCCCGCTGGTGGGGCCCAAGGGCGGCTTCTACCTGCGCACCGAGACCCGGCCCGTGGTCATCGTCGCCAGCGGCACCGGCTTCGCGCCGATCCGCTCCATGGTGCTGGACGCGCTGCACCGCAAGCTGCAGGGGCCTGCCACCCTTTACTGGGGCGGGCGGCGCCGGGCCGACCTCTACCTGCACGAGGAGCCGCTGGCGTGGCAGCAGCGGTACCCCGGATTCCACTATGTGCCCGTGCTCTCCGAGCCCCATCCCGACGACGCATGGCAGGGTCGCACGGGGCTGGTACACGAGGCGGTGCTGGCCGACTTCCCCGACCTGTCCGGGCACGACGTGTACGCCTGCGGCGTACCGGCGATGGTCGAGGCGGCGCGGCGTGATTTCATCGGCCACTGCGGCCTGCTGCCCGCCAACTTCTACGCCGATCTGTTTCTGACCACCGCGGACCGGCGACGCGGAGCACGTCCATGAGCGCCGTGTTCCAGCCTGCCGGCCACGGGGTAGCGCTCGACTGGGGCCGCCTGCAGGCCTACCTGGGTCTGCACGGCTTCGCGCTCGATCTGGCCAGCGAGCCGCGGCAGTTTGCCGCCGGTCTGGGCAACCTGAACTACCTCATTCGAGTCAACGGCGCACCCTGCGTGCTGCGCCGCCCGCCCCTGGGGCCAATCCCCCTCGGGGCCAACGACATGGCGCGCGAGTACCGGATCCTGAAAGACCTCTGGCGGTCCTTCGCCCATGCGCCCCGGGCCCTCCATTACTGCGCCGACCCTCAAGTGATCGGCGCGCATTTCCTGCTGATGGAGTACCGACCCGGGCTGGTCATCGGCGGGCAGTTGCCGGCGGATCCATCCATCGATGAGGCGCAGCGCACGCAGGTCTCGCAGCGGCTCGTGGACCTGCTGGTGCAGCTGCACCAGGTCGATCCCGCCGACGTGGGCCTGGGCGAGCTGGGCAAGCCCGAGGGCATGCTGCGGCGTACGGTCGAAGGCTGGCAACGGCGTGCCCTGGAGTCGGGCGAGGGCGGTGCCGATCCACAGGTCGAGCGCCTGTGTACCTGGCTGGGCAACCGCATTCCCGACTCCCGTCGCGTGACGCTCCTGCACAGCGACTACAAGCTCGACAACGTGATCTGGGACCCCGCGTCGCTCGAGCCGGTAGCGGTGATCGACTGGGACATGGGCACGCGTGGCGACCCCCTGATGGACCTGGCGACCCTCCTGAGCTACTGGACGCAGCCGGGCGATCCCGAGGTCATGCACAAGCTCGGTCAGATGCCCACGCACACGCCGGGCTTTCTCGACCGCCGGCAGGTGATGCAGCGGTACGCGAGCCAGACCGGTCAGGACCTGGCGGGCTTCGGCTTCTATCGCGTGCTGGCGGGCTTCAAGCTGGCGATCGTGTTCCGGCAGCTGCATGCCAAGTTCCGGCGCGGCGACGTGACCGACGCGCGTTATCGCGCCTTCGGTGCCCTGTCGGCGGGCCTGCTCGAGTTCACAGCTGAGATGGCCTTCGGGGCGTCCGATTGAAAAGGAAGACATATGGTGGATTTTTCCCTGCGGCCTGAGGACCGCGCCCTGCAGGAACGCACGCGCGACTTCGTCAGATCGGCGGTTGTCCCCTTCGAGAAGGACCCGCGCTGGACCGACCACGGGCCCACCGAGGTCCTGCGCGAGGCGCTCAATGCCCTGGCCCGCGAGGCTGGACTGCTGGCCCCGCAGGTGGCGCCGGAGTTCGGCGGCCTGGGGCTCGGGCACGTGCAGCGCGCCCTCGTCTTCGAGGCCAGCGGCTATTCGATCCTGGGCCCGGTGGCGATGCACTGCGCAGCGCCTGACGAAGGGAACCTGCATCTGCTCGAGCTGGTCGCAAGCCCCGCACAGCGCGAGCGCTACCTGCGGCCGATGGCGCAGGCGCGCTGGCTTTCGTGTTTCGCGATGACCGAGCCGCACCCCGGCGCGGGCTCAGACCCGGCGCAACTGGCGTCGCGCGCCGACCGCGACGGCGACCACTTCGTGGTCAACGGACACAAGTGGCTGATCACCGGCGCGGATGGTGCGCGGGTGGTGATCGTGATGGCGCGCGCCTTCGACGGCGCGCACGAGCTCGGGCCCACCATGTTCCTGGCGCATCTGCCTGATCCGGCGGTGAAGGTCGTGCGCCTGCTGGATACCATGGATTCGAGCTTCGTCGGCGGCCATGCGGAGTTGCGCATCGAGGGACTGCGGGTGCACCGCGACGACGTCCTCGGCGAGATCGGTCAGGGCCTGCGTTACGCGCAGGTGCGCCTGGCGCCGGCGCGGCTCACCCACTGCATGCGCTGGCTGGGATCGGCGATGCGCGCCCAGGAGATCGCCCTCGATTACGCCGGCCGGCGCCAGGCCTTCGGGCAGCCGCTGGCCCGCCACGGTGGCCTGGGTGCGATGCTCGCCGACAACGAGATCGACCTGCACGTGTGCCGCCTTGCCATCCTTCAGGCGGCCTGGACCCTGGACCAGGGCGAGTCGGGCCGCCATGTCTCCAGCCTGGTGAAGGTGTTCGTCTCGGAGGCCCTGTTTCGCGTCGCCGACCGCTGCCTGCAGGTGCTGGGCGGGATGGGCGTCACGCGCGACACGCCCGTCGAGCGCATCTTCCGGGAGATTCGCGCCTTCCGCATCTACGACGGCCCGTCCGAGGTGCACCGGTGGGCGATCGCCAACCGCATCACACCCAGGGAGCACTGACATGACGAGTGAATTCTTCGACCTGACTGGCAGGACCGCGCTTGTCACCGGCGCCAGCCGCGGTATCGGGCTGGCCATCGCGCAGGCACTCGCGCAGCATGGTGCTCGGCTCGTCCTGTGCGGGCGCGATGCGCAGACCCTGGCCCGAGCCGCCGCGCAGATGCCGGGCGAGGCCCGCGCGGAAGTCGTGGACGTGGGTGACGAGGCCAGCGTGCAGGCGCTGGCTCAGCGCCTGCGCGCCGACGGCGTGCGGCTGGACGTGCTGGTGAACAACGCGGGCATCAACCCGCACTACGCCGCTCTGCACAAGACCTCGTCGCAGCAGTGGCACGAGATCATCCGGACCAACCTGGACGGCGTCTTCCACTGCTGCCGGCATCTGGGCGAGTCCATGCTCGATGGCCAGGGTGGCAGCATCATCAACATCAGCTCGGTGGGCGGACAGGTCGGGCTCAAGCGGCAGGTGCCCTACACCGCCAGCAAGGGTGGCGTCGAGCTGCTCACGCGGACCCTGGCTCTGGACTGGGCTGATCAGGGCGTGCGCGTCAATGCCATCGGCTATGGCTTCATCGAGACCGACCTGATCAGCGCGATGGTCGACCACCCCCACATCGCCCCGCGGCTGCTCGCTCGCACCCCGATGGGCCGCTTCGGCAAGGTGTCGGAGGTGGCCGCCGCCGCGGTGTTCCTGGCCTCGCCCGGGGCTTCCTACGTGACCGGCCACACGCTGATGGTCGATGGCGGCTGGATGGCCGCTTGAGCCGACCGACCAGACCCGGCCCACCCCACCCGCAGAGGAACGCGCCATGAAGTCCTACCAGACGATCAAGCTCGAGGTCGAGGGTCGCGTCGCCACCCTGACACTGAACCAGCCGCAGACCCTCAACGGCCTCACTGTCGATATCCAGCAGGAGCTGCTCGACGCGCTGGCGGGCCTGCAGGACGACCGTTCGGTGGGCGCGCTGGTGCTGGCCAGCGCCGGCAAGGCCTTTTCTGCTGGCGGTGACCTGCGCCAGCTAACGCAGCCGCGTGCTGATGGCAGGTCGGCGCACGACGCTGCCGCGGACATGATGCGCGAGCTGTCCAATCCCCTGATCCTGGCCCTGCAGCGTCTGCCCATGGCCACCGTCAGCGCGGTGCAGGGTGCTGCCGCCGGCGCCGGGGCCAGTCTCGCGCTGGCCGCCGACATCGTGGTGGCGGGACGCTCGGCTTTCTTCATGAGCCCGTTCCTGCCGCGCCTGGGCCTGGTCCCCGACCTCGGCATGACCTGGTTCCTGGCCCGGGGCCTGTCCCGCGCGCGTGCGATGGGTCTGATGCTGCTGGGGGAGCGCCTGCCCGCCGAGCGCGCCCGGGAGTGGGGCTGGATCTGGTCCTGTGTCGACGACGACCAGATCCTGCCCGAGGCCCTGCGACTGGCGCAGCAGTTGGCGCTCGGGCCTACCGGCTTCGCCCTGGAGGCGCGTCAGGCGATGGCGGCCGCCTACCGTCATGCGCTGTCGCAGCAGCTGGATTACGAGGTGGGGCGCCAGCATGTGCTGCTGGCGAGTGCGGCCTTCCACGAGGGTGCACAGGCCTTCCTTGATAAGCGCGAGCCCGATTTCCATGCCAACCCCCAATTCGAATGATGCGGCAGTCGCCGCTCGAGGAGCCAATGATGTTTCAGGGTGAAGCGATCCGCCTGTCCGTGATCGGCGACGGACTGCTGGAAATGGTCTTTGACCGCACGGGCTCGCAGGTCAATGTGCTCGACGGCCGCGCCCTGCAGGAGTGGCGTGAGGTCAACGCCTGGCTGGCCGCGCAGCCCGACGTCCAAGGCCTGCTGGTGACCAGCGCCAAGGACGTTTTCATTGTGGGGGCCGACATCGGCGAGTTCGCCGAGATCTTCAGCCTCTGCGACGAAGCGCTGGTGGACAAGACGCTCGACTCCAACACCATCCTCAACGCCTTCGAAGACTTGCCCTTTCCAACGGTGGCCGCCATCAACGGCTACGCTCTGGGCGGCGGCCTTGAGATGGCTCTGAGCGCCGACGTGCGCGTCATGTCCGAGTCGGCCCGCATCGGCCTGCCGGAGATTTCGCTGGGCATCTACCCCGCCTACGGCGGCACGGTGCGCCTGGCCCGACTCGCTCCTCTGTCGCAGGCGCTCGACTGGGTCCTCAACGCCGGCATGCACACCGCTGGCGAGGCCCTGCAGGCGGGCGTGGTCGACGCGGTCGCACCGCCTGCGAAACTGCGTGATGAGGCCCTGCACTGGCTGCGCAAGCTGGCCAGCGACCCGCTCGACGCGTCGCAGCGTCGCCTGCGCAAGCTCGCCCCTGTGGCTGCCAGTCCATACGAGATCGCCCAGGCCGTGGCCCCCTTCAAGCGGCAGGCGCAGGACGCCGAGGAAAGGCGCCACCTGCCGGCCGCCCGCATCGCACTCGAGATGATCCAGGCCGCCTGTACCTGTCCCCGAGCCCAGGCGCAGGCCCTGGAGACAGCCTCTTTCCCGCAGGTTGCTAAGTCTGCGCAGGCGGCGGCCCTGATCAGGATCTTCCAGAACGAGCAGGCCGTCAAAAAGCTGCACAGGCCGAGTGCCGCCCTGCGCGAGGCACCGGTGCAGGCTGGCGTCACCGGCGCCGGCATCATGGGTGGTGGCATCGCCTACGCGTGCGCCCTCAAGGGCATCTGCGTGCGCCTTCGCGATGTGTCGCAGAGGCAGCTCGATGTCGGCGTGGCCGAGGCCCGGCGCCAGCTGGAGCGACAGCTTAAAGGCGGCCGCATGACCGCCGAGCGCATGCAGGCGGTCCTCGACGCGATCCATCCCCAGCTCGACGGCGCTGGCTTCGAATCCGTCGATCTGGCCGTCGAGGCGGTGGTGGAGGATCCGGCGATCAAGCACCAGGTGCTGTCCGATCTGGAGCGGCGGCTGCCGGCACACGCGGTGCTGGCCACCAACACCTCCAGTCTGCGCGTGAGCGACCTCGCGCAGGGCCTGCAGCGCCCGCAGCGTTTCGCTGGCCTGCATTTCTTCAACCCGGTGCCGATGATGCCCCTGGTGGAAGTGATACGCGGCGAGCGCACCGACGCCGACACCCTGGCACGGGCGACCGCCTTCGTCCTGAAACTGGGCAAGACACCCGTGGTGGTGCAGGACTGCCCGGGCTTTCTTGTCAACCGCGTGGTGACGCCTTACCTGCGCGCTTTCATCCGCCTCGTGAGCCTGGGAGCCGACCCCTACGCCATCGACCGGGCGATGGTGGCGTACGGCTGGCCGATGGGGCCGGCGCACTTGGAGGACGTGGTGGGCCTGGACACGGGCGCGCGCGTGCTGGATGTCATCGCCGCCGGCTACGGGGAGCGCCTGCCTGTGCTCGAACACAACATCCTTCGGCGCATGGTCGAACACGGGGTGCTGGGTCAGAAAGTTGGTGCCGGCTTCTACCTGCACGCCACCGACGCCCAGGGCAAGGCAACGCGCACTCTCAACCCGGCGATGGCGCCGCTGCTGGCGTCGGTGCAACCGTCCGGTCCTCGCGACTTCACCGCGCAGGAGATCGTGGACCACCTGATGTTGCCGATGCTGCTCGAGTCGGCGCGGTGCCTGCAGGAGCAGGTGGTATCGACCGCGGCGGAACTCGACATTGCGCTCCTGCTCGGACTGGGCTATCCCCGCTACCTGGGCGGCGCGCTGCACCAGATCGACCAGACGGGGTGGGACGAGATCCTGCGCCGCTGCGAGCGCCTGGCCCACCTGGGCCCCGAGTACCAGCCCACGCCGGCGATGCGGGACATGGCCCGCAGCGGCCGGCGCTTTTTCAATTGAGATGACAGGAGACCATCATGGACGCATACATCGTGAGCGCGGTCAGGACCGCGGGCGCACGCAAGGGAGGTCGCCTGGCGGGATGGCATCCCGCGGACTTATCGGCGAAGGTCATCGACGCGGTGGTCGATCGCGTGCAGTCGGGCTTCGATCCGGCGCTGGTTGACGACGTGATCTGGGGCTGCGTCGGGCAGGCTGGCGAGCAGGCCGCCAACGTGGGGCGCAACGCGGTGCTCGCCTCCAGCCTGCCCGAGTCGGTACCCGCGACCTCGATCGACCGCCAGTGCGGCTCCTCGCAGCAGGCCATCCACTTCGCCGCCCAGGCTGTGATGTCGGGGCAGATGGACGTGGTGATCGCCGGCGGAGTGGAGAGCATGACCCGGGTGCCGATGTTCATGGCGAGCGCGCTGCCGCTAAAGAACGGCCTGGGCTACTACTACAGCCCGGGCATGCATCGGCGCTATCCGGGCGTGAGCGACTTCAGCCAGTTCGCAGGTGCCGAGATGGTCGCCCGCAAGTACGGACTGGACAAGGCGCAGCTCGACGCCTACGCGCTCCAGAGTCACCGGCGCGCTGCGGCCGCCACAGCGCAGGGTTGGTTTGACGCGGAGATCCTGACGCTGCCGGTGCTTGATGCCGAGGGACGGCCCGGGCAGTCACTGCACGCGCAGGACGAGGGAATCCGGCCCGAGGCGACGCTCGAGGGCATCGCAGGGGTCAAGCTGCTCTCGCCGGACGGCCTGCTCACGGCCGCCACCTCGAGCCAGCTGTGCGACGGCGCCTCCGCCGTGATGGTGGTCAGCGAGGCTGGCCTGCGGCGCATGGGCGTGCAGCCCCTGGCGCGGATCCACCACATGTCGGTGCTGGGGCACGATCCAGTGATCATGCTTGAGGCGCCCATTCCCGCCACCGCCCGGGCCCTGGCGCGGGCCGGCCTGCGGCTCGACGACATTGACCTGTACGAGGTGAACGAGGCCTTCGCCTCGATCCCGCTGGCCTGGCTGAAGGCCACAGGGGCCGACCCGGGCCGGCTCAACACGCAAGGCGGGGCGATCGCCCTGGGACATCCCCTAGGGGCCAGCGGCACCAAGCTCATGACGACCCTGCTGCATGCGCTCAAGCGCCAGGGTAAGCGCTACGGTCTGCAGACCATGTGCGAGGGCGGGGGCATGGCCAACGTGACCATCGTCGAGAACCTGCAGCGATGAACTGTCGCCGCAGGAACCCTGGCATCCACTGACAGCGAGGCAGGTCGGCATGCGCATATGGAAAAGACACGTCGACGTCCAGGCCCTGACGGACATGCACATCGACACGGCCGTCGCCCACTCGGGCATCGAGTTCCTCGAAGTCGGCGACGACTTCATCCGTGCCCGCGTCCCGGTGGACCGGCGCACGCGCCAGCCCTATGGGCGACTGCACGGCGGCATCTCGGTGCTGCTGGCGGAGGCGATCGGCTCCTGCGGGGCGCACTTCGCATGTCCGGACGGCTTCATGACCGTGGGCCTGGAGATCAATGCGAACCATGTGCGGGCCGTCCACGAAGGATGGGTGACCGGGCTGGCCCGGCCCGTGCACGTGGGCCGAAGCACCCAGATCTGGTCGATCGAATTGCGCAACGAGGCCGGCGACCTCACCTGCATCTCGCGATTGACCATTGCGGTCCTCAAGGCCGGCTGAAGCCCCCGGGTACGGCTCAGGGCTGCGGCTTGAGGACGCCTGCCAGTGCGATCTCGCGGCCTGCGCGCGCCAGGTCACGCCCCTTATGGCCATCGGATCGGCAGTACCACTCCATCATGGTGCCGTTGTTGACGGCCATGACGATGCCGGCCATGGACCGCACGTCGATGTCGTCGCGGAAAGCCCCGGATTTCTGGCCCTCGGTGACCAGCGATTCGATGGTCGTGTAGTAACGCTGGTAGATTGCCCGTACGCGTTCTTCCACGCTGTCACCGGCGCCGTTGAATTCGAGCAGCATCAGGATGAAAAGCAGGATCTTCTCGGCGTTGTCCAGGCCGGCCTGCGACTGGAAGTTGATCAGCGCCACGAGCTTGTCCCGGGGGGCGGAGCCGACCTGCCCGATGCGCTGGATCATCCGATTGATCATCAGGTCTTCGATTTCATCGAGCAGGGCGAAAAGGACGGCCGCCTTGTTCGGGAAATAGAAGTAGACGGCGCCCTTGGTGAGGGAACAGGCCGAGGCGATTTCTTCCACCGTGGTGGAGCGGTAGCCCTTGTGGACAAAGAGCTTGAGTGCCGAGGCCAGGATGGCGTCGATGCTGGCCTCTCGCTGCTCGCGCTTGGTGCCGTTCTTCGGCTTGCCCGCTTTGGCGGCGGCCGATGGCTTTGCGGTTTGCGAACGCGGCATGGGTTGGGTCTTGATTTCGGGCGCGACGTCACACGTGTGCTGGCCGCACCAATGCGTGAGCCGCCTAGGCTTGTTCAATTGTGCCAGCAGGAAAGCCCCCTGGCGCTTGCTCTGGCGCAGACAAGGGGCAGATGACGGGGCGCGCGGTTTCCAGGCTTCAGGCGCTCGAAGTGGAATCTTTCGACCTCACGTGGGCGCCAGCCGCTCGCCCACCAGTTTCGCCCAGAACGCCGCCGCCGGCTCGATCAGGTCGTCGTTGAAGTCGTAGCCGGGGTTGTGCACCATGCATGCACCCGGGGTACCGGCCTCGCCGTTGCCGACGAAGAAGTAGCAACCGGGCACCTGCTCCAGCATGAAGGCGAAGTCTTCGCTGGCGGTGAGCGGATCGCCCTGCGGCGTGACGCGTTGCACCCCAAAGAGGTCCTGCGCTACGCGGGTGGCGAAGGCCGTTTCCGCCGGATCGTTCACCAGCACGCTGTAGCCCTCGCGCCAGTCGACCTCGGCCTGGACGCCCAGGCTTTGGGCCTGCAGCGTCACCAGCGCATGGATTCGCTCTTTCAGCAGCACGCGCACCTGCGGGTCCAGCGCGCGCACGCTCAGTTCAAGGCGGGCGCTGTCGGAGATCACGTTGTTGGCCTCGCCGGCGTGGAAGGCGCCTACGGTGACGACGGCCGTCTGCTGCGGGTCGACGTTGCGCGAGACGAGGGTCTGCAGCGCCATCACGATCGAAGAAGCCGCCACGATGCAATCGCTGGCGCGGTGCGGAAAGGCGCCGTGGCCACCGGTGCCACGCAGCGTGAGCGTGACGTTGTCACTGGAGGCCATGGTAGGCCCGCTGCGAAACACGAACTGGCCGGTGGGGATGCCCGGCATGTTGTGCAGGGCAAAGACCGCATCGCAGCGATGCTGCGTGAACAGGCCGTCAGCGATCATGCGCACCGCGCCGCCCGCGCCTTCTTCCGCTGGTTGGAAGATCAGGTGCAGCGTACCGTCGAAATCGACTTCGTCCACGATACGACGCGCCGCTGCCAGCAGCGAGGCGGTGTGGCCGTCATGCCCGCAGGCGTGCATGAGGCCG
>JACCDX011807414.1_pt1 | contig 20906 bp, 16 predicted proteins | sample 7449681 | NCBI WGS metagenome assembly JACCDX01 (sample SAMN15323450, study PRJNA562643) | freshwater metagenome | isolation source: river surface water | place: USA:Blue River Watershed | collected 2017-08-18
CCACTTTGACTTTCGCCAGAAAGTCTTTCATGTAGGCGGCTTCCGCCTGCAACTTGGCCACAAAGTCCGAGCGCGTGCCTGACAGGGGTTCGAGCCCGTTGGCCCTCAGCTTGGCGATCACGGCAGGTTGCTCCAATTGCCGACGCAAAGCCAGGTGTAACTCTTGGGCCGCCGCGGGCGATGTGCCCGGGGGCGCGAACACCCCGTTGCCGGTGGGCACGGTCTCACCTTTGAGCACTTGGGCCAGCGAGGGCAAGCCTGGCAAGCTGGGGATGGGGGTGGCAGGCACGGTGGCGATCCAGTTCAACCGCCCCGCGGCCACCATGGGACCACCCACCGGCAGCGTGGTGATGACCGCATCGAGATGCCCGCCAGCGGCGTCGGCCATCATGGGTGGGCCCCCCTTGTAGGGGACCAGGGTCATGTTCAGTTCGGCGTTTTTTTGCAACAGCAAAACCGCCAGATGGTGCGGTGCGCCAATGCCGGCGATGCCAATGCGGAAATTGGGTCCCTTGTCACGGGCTTGGCGGAGAAACTGCTCCAGGTTGGTGATGCCGGTCGGGCTGCTGACCGCCAACATCAGGATCATGTCGGCCAGCCCGATGATGGGCACCAAATCGCGCAAGGGATCGGCCCCCTTGAGTGAGAGTTGGGGCACCTGGGGGGTCATCGTGATTTGCAAATTGCCAAACATGCCCAGGGTGCCCGAATCGGGCGTGGCTTTGAGCACCGCATCGACCGCCAAATTGCCCGCCGCACCTGGGCGGTTCTCAACCACCACCTGGGACCCTAGGGCGGTGCCCAGCCCTTCGGTGGTCGTACGGGTGATGAAATCGGCCACGCCGCCCACGGGGTAACCCACCATGAACCTGAGGGTACGTCCGCCGAAGGACTGTGCCCTGGCCCCAGGGACCCAAGCGCCCCCCAGCATGGACGCTGTCAGGGCCAGCATGTCTCGTCGTTGCATGTTCGCTCCTTTGAATCCCAGCCATCGGATCGGCGGATGTTAGTCTGTAAAGTCCGGGGCGTCCAATCGCCGCGGCGACAGCCTGCCTCGACTGGCCACAGACCGCACAATGGTGTTAACCTGCGCCCAGTGCCCGATTGAGGCCGTTCGCTCAAAAGGAGTGCGCCATGCTTGACTTCGTCAATCGCTTTTATCCGGCTCGCTACACCGCTTTTCTATTGGTTTTATTGCTGTTTGCGATCAACTCGGCCTATTTGGGGTTGACCGGACAGGGCTGGATGAGTTGGCTGCTTTGGTCGGCTTTGTTGGCCTTGGGCATCTACGACGTGCGGCAAACCCAGCGCTCAATTCTGCGCAACTACCCGATCTTGGGGCATTTGCGGTTTTTGCTTGAATACATCCGCCCCGAGATCCGACAGTATTTCATCGAAAGCGAAAGCGAGGCCGCTCCGTTTTCGCGTTCACAACGCTCGCTGGTCTACGCGCGCGCCAAAGGCGAATCAGACAAGCGCCCCTTTGGCACCCAGATGGACGTGCATGTCTTGGGCTACGAATGGCTGACGCACTCGATGCAACCCAGTCGACTGTCGTTGGAAGACTTCCGGGTCGCAGTGGGTGGTCCGTCGTGTGCCCAACCTTACGCGATGAGCCTGTTCAATGTCTCGGCGATGAGCTTTGGGGCCTTGAGTGCCAACGCCATCCTGGCGCTGAACCAAGGGGCCAAGATGGGGGGCTTCGCGCACGACACCGGAGAAGGCTCAATATCTCGACACCACCGCGTGCACGGCGGTGACCTGATCTGGGAAATCGGTTCGGGGTATTTTGGTTGCCGCCACGCTGACGGCACCTTCAGCGAGGATGCCTTCAAGGTCAATGCGCTGGACCCCCAGGTCAAGATGATCGAGGTCAAACTCAGCCAGGGCGCCAAACCCGGTCATGGCGGCGTGTTGCTGGGGCCCAAGGTCACGCCCGAAATCGCCGAGGCCCGGGGCGTGCCCGTCGGCGTGGACTGTGTCTCGCCGGCCGCACACAGCAGCTTTGACAGCCCCGAGGGTCTGCTGCGCTTTGTGCAAAGGCTGCGTGAACTCTCGGGGGGCAAACCCACCGGTTTCAAGCTGTGCATCGGTCACCCTTGGGAATGGTTCGCCATCGCCAAAGCCATGCATGGCACCGGGCTGACGCCAGATTTCATCGTGGTCGACGGCTCGGAAGGGGGGACGGGCGCTGCGCCACTGGAATTCTCAGACCACATGGGCATGCCCATGATCGAGGGCCTGCGACTGGTGCACAACACCTTGGTGGGACTGAACCTGAGGGCACGCATCAAGCTTGGCGCGAGCGGAAAAATCGTCAGCGCGTTTGACATCGCGCGCGCCATGGCCATGGGCGCCGACTGGTGCAACAGCGCCCGAGGCTTTATGTTCGCGCTTGGCTGCATCCAGGCACAAACCTGTCACACGGGACAATGCCCGACCGGGGTCACGACCCAAGATCCGGTGCGTCAACAGGCCTTGGTGGTACCCGACAAGGCGCAGCGCGTCAAAAACTTCCACCACCACACGCTGGAGGCCCTGAAAGAGCTGCTCGAAGCCACTGGGGTGCGACACCCGACCCAGGTGAGTTTGGCGCACATCCTGCGTCGCGTGAGCAACACCGAAAGCCGCCCCCTGTCTGACCTGTATGCAACGCTTCAAGCCGGACAGCTCGTCGACCCGCGCCCCGTGGACCTGGCCTTGGCCGGGCCGCTGTTTGAGCGCGACTGGCAGCGCGCCAGCCCGGATTCTTGGCACCCCTTGCCGTGATCGGAGCGGCTCAGCGTTGGCCGTCGATCAGCACGAAGCAGATGCGCGCCATCTGATCCGAGCGATTGGCCCAGGCGTGGTTGGTGCCCCTCTGAATCAACACGTCACCGGCCTTCATCAGGGTCTCGTTTTGATCCATGATGGCGTAGATCTCACCCTGTAAGAGGATGGCGTAGTCCACCGTTTCGGTGCGGTGCATGCCAGGGTGCGCCCCGTCCCGGGTGTCGTGGTCAGCGTCGGCAAACATGCCCTTGAACATGGCGCTGATTTGGCGCTTGCGCTCCGCCGGGTCTTTCGGCTCGGGGGGTATGTCGATGATGCGCAAGATGGTTCCGCCCTGCCCCGGAGGCAAGATGCCTTGGTGTTGTTCGATGCTGTCGGGGGCATCGATGCGCACCGGCGCCTCGGTGGTGCGCCAGATGTTGACCGAGCGGTAATGGGGTCGTTCGGGCACGGTGCGCTCGCAGGTGCAAGCGGCGTCCTCGATGATGCTGGAACGCCCCTGGGCATCGTCGCCGGTGACGATGCGTCGGATGGGGGGCAAATGAAATGTGGTCATGGCAATGCTCCGGTGCGTTGAAATAAAAAAGAAGTCCGAGTGTCCCTGGTCACCTCAGGCGTGGCCCCGCTCTTGTGCCGCTCCACCCAGCAGCAGGGACCAAAGGTCATCGATCGAGGCGCTGGCGTCACCGCGCCAGGCGACGACCTGGTCGGGGCGGATCAGGGCCAACGGAGCCCCGTAGCATGAGCGCAAGTCGGGGTCGTTGAGCTCGACCACCTGCAAATCCATGCCGCATTGCCGGGCGTGGGCCCGCCAGGCCGACACGGCGGCGGGCTCGGGCTGCATGACCAGAAGTGTCCAGTCCCGACCAAAGGTGTCAAACAGCGAACGACCGTCCTCGAGCCAGACATGGGGTGGGCGTCCACCTGGCTTGGCCGTCGCCGTGTAGGTGTTGGCATCATCGGGTGGGATCGGCGTGCCGTCGTCGGGGATGACCGGGCTGCCATCGTATCGCCCGCCCAAGGTCACCCCGGGGATGTTGAACTCCAGCCGCACATGGGCGTTGAAATGCGCGCTGGCCGCACGCCTCAAGTCCTCCCCCTGTGGGCTGTCGTCCTCCAATTCGGACGTCACCGGGTACAGACCCACCGAATCGGCGAAGCGGCGGGCGTAGCCGGTGTTGCGCTGCGCCAGCATCTTGCGCTCGATGGCGTAACTGTCCAGCAAGCCAGGCCCAGCTTGTCCACGCAGTGTGGCCGCCAGCTTCCAACCCAGGTTGACGGCGTCCTCGACCCCGGTGTTGTAGCCCAGGCCACCGGTGGGCGTGAACAGATGGGCGGCGTCGCCGATCAAAAACACGCGACCCTGGCTGAGTTGGCGCGCCACCAGGGCGTGCCCAGCCGTCCAAGTTTGGCAATTCAGGATGTGCATGGGCATGTCGCATCCCAGCGCCTGACGCAGCACCTCCCGGGCCTCGGCCTCGCCCCAAGCTTCGGCATCCTCCCCCTCATGCAGCGAGGCGTGAAAGGCAAACTCGCTGACACCATCGACGGAAGCCAAAAGGGCGCGGCGCTCGGCGTTGACGGTGACGTACATCCAGGCCCTGGGGTGCGGGATGCGGGCATAGAACTCGGGCAAGCGCACATAAACGGCAAACATTTGTCCACCCATGTAAGCGCGCTTCATGCCCGTGGCCCCTTCGTAGCCGATGCCCAGCTGATGGCGCACCATGCTGCGCGGCCCATCGGCCCCCACCAGATAACGCGCGCGCACCTGGAACTCGGATCCATCCCCATCGGTGGCTCTGAAACTGGCCTGCACGTGATCCCCCCGATCCTCGAAAGCAAGCAGGGCGTGGCCGTATCGGATGTCGTTGCTCGGCCATTTTTCGGCATGGCGTCGCAGCACAGGCTCGACATACTTTTGCGACACGCGGTGCGGCAATTCGGCGGCGCTCCACGAGCCGCCCATGGATCGGATCTTGCTGACCGCCTGCGCAGCGGTGGGCAGGCTCAGCCGCGCCAGTTCATGCTGACTCAGGCGGGTGAAATAGGCGATGTCGGTCGGGTGGTCGGCGGGCAAGCCCAGGGCGCGCACCTCGTGAGCAAAGCCCAAGCGCCGGTAGTGCTCCATGGTGCGGGCCTGGGTCGCGTTGGCCTGCGGATTGAAGGCGGTCGTGGGCTTGGCGTCGAGCAGCAAGCAGGGCACCCCGCGCGGCCCCAGCTCGTTGGCCAGCATCAGGCCACTGGGGCCCCCACCCACGATGAGCACGTCGGTTTCGATCAAGGTTTGGCGGTTCATGGGGGTAATCAGGAGGCACGGATGATGCAATCAAGTGTATCCTCTGGCCCATGTCACCCAGGTCGTGATGATCAAAAGCTCAATGGGCCAAAATGGGGGGCTGTGAAGCCCACGCCTGTGCGGGCTTGCGCTTTGAATCGCATCAATTTGACATTTTGGATCCAACAATGGACAACACCATGGAGCAGCAGTTGCGCATCCGGCAACTGGTTGAAAACTGGGCGGTCTGGCGCGATGCTGGGCTGTGGGACCGATTTCGAACCGTCTGGCATGACGATGGGGTCATGATGGCGACCTGGTTCCAGGGACCGTTCGAGGAATTCATCCGCGTCACCATCGAGGGCTGGAACAAGGGCGTGAGCATTTTGCATTTCCTGGGCGGCTCCTCGATCGAGGTGGAAGGCTCGCGCGCCATCGCCCAGACCAAAATGACGATCTCGCAGCGCGGCCCGGTCGAGGGCGTGCTGTGCGATGTGGTCTGCACGGGCCGGTTTTATGACTTCTTTGAACAACGCCAGGGCCGCTGGGGACTGGTGCATCGTCAGCCCATCTACGAGAAAGACCGGATCGACCCGATCGACCCTGCGGCCAAACTCGAACTCGACGCCAAGGCCCTGAGCCAATTCCCCGAGGGCTACCGCCACCTGGCCTACATCCAGACCCGCATCGGCTACCAGGTCAAAATGGACATGCCCCAGCTCAAGGGGCCGATCGTCGAAGACCTGTACCGCCGGGGCGCCAACTGGCTGGCCGGCCAACCGCTTGAACGCTGAAATGGAGGGAGTCACACCATGCGCAATTTGAACCAACACAACATCACCGACGCGGTCCTGGCGAGCTTTGCCAACACCCCTGACCCGCGCCTGAAAGAAATCATCAGCAGCCTGATCAAGCACCTGCATGACTTTGCCCGCGACGTCAAACTGACCGAAGAGGAATGGTTCAAGGGCATCCAGTACCTGACCGCGACCGGCCACAAGTGCACCGGCACCCGACAGGAATTCATCCTCTTGTCCGATGTGCTGGGCCTGTCCATGCTGACCATCGCCATGAACCAAGACAAACCCGCCGGTTGCACCGAAGCCACCGTGTTCGGCCCTTTCTTTCTCGAAGAGGCCCCGCGTTACGAGTTGGGTGCCGATGTCTCGAATGGGGCCAAGGGCGCGCCGTGCTGGGTCGAAGGCCGCATCCTGGGCTTGGGCGGTGAGCCGATTCCCAACGCCACCATCAACGTCTGGCAAGCCGACGACGATGGCCTGTACGACGTGCAGTACGAGGACCTGAGTCACCCGCAGGCGCGTGGTATTTTGAAATCGGACGCCGAGGGCCGCTACCACTTCAAGACCATCGTGGCCGAGCCCTACCCCATTCCCACCGACGGCCCGGTGGGCGTGTTGCTGAACGCGACCAAACGCCACCCCTGGCGTCCGGCTCACCTGCACTTCATGGTCGAGGCCCCAGGCTATCAGCGCCTGATCACCCACGTGTTCCGTGACAAGGACGGCTACCTCGACTCGGACGCCGTGTTTGGCGTGCGCCAGTCCCTGATCGCTGATTGGGTGCAACAAGCCGACGGCAGCTACCGCATGGATTACGACTTCATCCTGCCCAAGATCGGGGCTCAGTGAGCCCGTGTCGAGCTGGATATACACCGATCCGCTGTTTTACCTGGCAGCCATTCCGGCCATTTTGCTGATCGGCATCAGCAAAAGCGGTTTCGGTTCGGGCTTTGGCGGACTGGCGGTGCCGCTGATCGCACTCACCGTCACGGTGCCGGAAGCGGCTGCGGTGCTGATGCCCTTGCTCTTCGTGCTTGATGTGCTGGCATTGCGGGCCTACAAAGACGGCTACGACAAACCCCTGCTGCGGCAATTGCTGCCGTGGTCGATGTTGGGCATCGGGATCGGCTTTTTCTTGTTCAAGTACATCGACACCCATGTCGTCGAAGGGGTGGTCGGCATCTTTGCGTTGCTGTTCGTGACGCAACGGGTGTTGTTTCCGCCCAGCCCGCAGGGGGTCATCTTGCCGCGTTGGCTGGGCGTGGGCCTGACCACCGTGTCTGGCTTCACCAGTTTTGTCGCACACGCCGGCAGCCCCCCACTGAACGCGTACCTGTTGCCCATGCGCTTGCCCCCCGTGACCTTTGCGGCGACGATGGCGGTGCTGTTTTTTTGGGTCAACCTGGCCAAGTGGGTGCCCTATGCGTACCTGGGTCTGTTTGACCTGCGCGGACTGGTCACGGCGTTGGTGCTGATGCCCTTTACCCCGATCGGGATTTGGATCGGCGTGCGCTTCGCGCGCAACATGTCGCCACGCCTGTTTTACCTGTTCGTGCAAACCGGCATGGTCCTGACCGGGTGCAAATTGGTGTTTGATGGCTTCATCAAAGGAATGTGAAATGCGCGTCTTTGAAACCCTGCAAGAGGTGGCCGATCGGGTGGGCCAGGAACTGGCGGTGAGCGACTGGATCGAGGTGACCCAGGAACGCATCAACCTGTTTGCCCAGGCCACGGGCGACCACCAGTGGATCCATGTGGACCCAGAGCGGGCCCAGGCAGGCCCCTTTGGCGCCCCGATCGCCCATGGCTTTCTGACCCTGTCGCTGATGCCCAGTTTCTTTGACTCGGCCCTGCGCGTGAACGAGACCCGCATGGCGGTCAACTACGGCGTCAACAAAGTGCGTTTCACCGCGCCGGTGCCGGTCGGCTCCAGGCTGCGTGCGCGCATTTCGCTCCAATCGGCCGACCCGATTGAACCCAAAGGCTTCCAGATGGTCTATGCCGTCACGGTCGAGCGCGAAGGCAGCGACAAACCGGTGTGCGTGGCGGAGACCATCGCGCGGCGCTACGCCTGAGAGGAAATTGGGAAATTGGGGTCAGACCCCAATTAGCCTCACCTAATTGGGGTCTGACCCCAATTTCTGTCTCAGCGCGCCGACCCGTTGCGTGACTTCACGCCAAGGCTGGGCGTCGGGCGCGTAGCGGGCCCGGGTGTGGCGCACGATGTCGGCGATCTGCGCATCGGTCAGGCTGTCACGGAACGCGGGCATGAAGCCCACTTGCCGGCTTGGCGGGTGCTGCAAGCCATCCAGAATGGTGCGTATCAGGTTGTCGGGGGTGGCGGCCCGCACCTGTGAGTTCAAAGCCAAGGGCGTGTTGACCCCGAGCAGTTTGGCGCCATCGCCGTCGTGGTGGCAGGCACCGCAGCTGCCCTCGAACTGGCGTTGGGCCGCGCTGGGCAGCGGGGCCGCCTGAATCGCGCGTTGCACAGCCTGCTGCGCCAGTTGCGCGCTGCGCTGGGGGTCGATGCCCGCGCTGGCTGGGTTGAGTGAGGCCAAATATGCCGCCATGTCGCGCAACACCGCATCGGGCACCTGGGCCATCTGGCGCACGATCTGCGCCATCGGACCACCGGCAGGGGCGTGCCAAGGGCTGTGGCCGTGGCGCAGGTAACTGTAAAAAGCGGCCTCGGTCCAGGGCACCGCCGAGCGGTTGAGGGCATCCAGCGCGGGGGCGTGCCAGCCGTCCACATCGGCCCCCCGCAGGTGCGCCGATTCCCGCTCGGCCCCGAGCGCATTGCGCGGGGTGTGGCACGCGCCGCAATGGCCCACCGTCTGCACCCAATACGCCCCTCGGTTTTGGGCCTCGCTGAGTTGCGGATCGGCTTGCCATGGGGCCGCGACATGAAACAGGCCATTCCAGATCGCCATCACGGGTCGCCACGCGGCCAGGCCCCGCATCTCGGGTGCCGGGGTGGCCTGACGCACGGGTGCTTGCGACATCAGGTGGGCGTACAGGTCCATCAGGTCGGTGTCGCTCATGCCCGCGAAGGCGGTGTAGGGAAAAGCGGGATAGAGGCGATGCCCGTCGCGAGAAACGCCCTCGCGCATGGCGCGTGCAAACGCCTGGAACGACCAACGCCCGAGTCCCGTCTCGGGGTCGGGTGTGAGGTTGGTGGTGTAGACCGTGCCAAAGGGGGTGACGATGGGGCGCCCCCCGGCGTTGGGCAAGCCCTGCTCGGAGGTGTGACAGCCCACACAATTGCCCAGCGCGGCCAGTTGACGGCCACGCTCCAATTGATTTGAAGCAAATCGGCTCAGATCGGGTCGAGACACTTCGGGCAGACTGGCCCGCCAGCCCAAGGTGGCGACGACCACGGCCACGGCCCCAAGCGCACTGCCCGTGAGCCGTCGCGTCCAGGTCAGGGCGCGGCCACGCCAACGGGGTCGCACGGCGGGGGCAGCCGATGCCCCCGGCTCGGGATCGACGCGCTCGACGGGCTGTGGCGATGGGTCTGCACGGCCACCCTTGGCCTGACCATCGGTCAGGGGGTTCAGTGCAGCCCGCACCACCTCGGGGGTGAACGGGGGCTGCCGAAAGCGCACGCCGGTGGCGTCAAAGATCGCATTGGCGATGGCGGCGGTGCCGGGAACAGACGACGATTCGCCCGCGCCAAGCGAGGGTTGGTCCGGGCGCGGCATTTGAAACACCTCGATGACCGGCACCTCGCGAAAACTCAGAATCGGGTAGGAACCCCATTCGGTGCTGGTGACGGCACCGGTGTCGGGATCCGTTTGCACCTGTTCTTTCAGGGCCCGGCTGGTGGTCTGGATGACGTTGCCATGCACCTGGTGCTCGACGCCGGCCGGGTTGATGGTCAGCCCCGCGTCGTGGCCCACGACCACGCGTTTGACATGGACCTCGCCGGTGCGGGCATGGACCTCGACATCGGCCACCCAGGCGGCCCAGGCGGCGCCAAAACCGGGCCATTTGCTGTGGACATAGCGGGCGTAGGCAAAGCCCTGGCCCTGCAACCATTCGCCCTGCGCGGGCTGTTGCTGGGCCTGCGTGTGCGGCTTCCAACCGGCACGCTCGGCGGTGGCTTGCACCAGCTCGCGCGCGCGCGGGTCGTTGAGCCACTGCAAGCGGTACTGCACCGGATCAACCCCGGCGGCGTGGGCCAACTCGTCGATGTAACTCTCGTGCGCAAACGAGTTGGGCAGTGCCGACACGCCGCGCAACCAGCTGGCGCGCAAGATCGGCGCCATGTCGTGCACCGTCACACGCAAGTCGGCATAGCCATACGGCGGGCGGGCGGTGCGGTCGCCCATTTCATAAGCCTGGGGCGTGGCGGGGACCCGACCGGTCAGCAAAAGGGCCAAGGTGGGCGCGCCATTCGACGGGTAAGCGGTTTCAAAGTCATAGCCCATGGGGCGTCCATCGGGGCCCAAACCACCACGCACATGCATCCACTGGGCAGCGCCCTTGGGCTCCCAGGCGTGTTCTTGCTCTCGGGTCAGTTGCACCCGCACGGGCGCGCCGACGGCGCGAGAGAGCAAAGCGGCATCGGCAGCAACGTCGTCGGCCCCGTTGCGACCATAGCAACCAGCGGCCTCCATGCGCACCACGTCGACCTGGGTGTCGGCCAGCTCCATCAGCGTGGCCAGGTCGCGGCGCAGCACGTGGGGGTTTTGCGTGCCGGCCCAAACCCGCAGACGGATGTGCGGTGCCTCGGGGTCGCTGCCGTCGAGCCAGTGCGCCAGCGCGCACGAGGGCCCTAGGCTGGCGTGCATCTGATAGGGCCAGATGTAGGTGCGCTCCAGGGCCTGACGGGCGCCCTGCAGGGCCCCTTCGATGTCGCCCTCGTTGACCAGTTCGCGTGGGGTGCTGGGGTTCTCGCGCAAGGCCTGGTGCAGGTCGCCCACATCGGGCATGCGGGGCCAGGGCTTCCAGTCCACGCGCAATTCGCGCATGGCCAACTCGGCGTGCTCTTCGCGCTCAGCCACGACGCCGACAAAATCGCCCTGGACCACCACAGCTCGCATGCCAGGCAGGTGGCCAATGCTGGCTTGGTCAACGCCGCGCAGCGTGTGACCGATGAAGTCGCCGTGATCGGCGCCAGCGTAGGGGGGGCGAATGACACGACCGTGCAACACGCCTGGCCAGCGCAGGTCGTGCACAAAAGCCGCATCACCGCTGGCTTTGGCGGGGATGTCCACGCGTGGCATGTCGCGCCCCACCAGCCGGTAGGTCGTCGGGTCTTTGACCGGCGCGGCCAGATCCAACACCAAACGAATCGGGCCTAGTGGCGACAAAACCTCGGCAAAGCCCGCCTGTCGCTCGGGTGAGTGACGGTGGTGAACGATGCCGTCTTGCCACCCAATGTCCTGGGGCGCACACGACCAGGCCTGGGCCCAACGCCGCAACAACTCGGCGCGCGCCTGTGCCGCCGCCCTTCGCAAGGGCTCGGCATGGATCTGGATCGACGCGCTGGCGATGGTCGCCCCCTGGTTGGGTGCGGCCTCGGTGCTGCCCATGATCAGGTGCACGCCATCCATGGTCACGTCGAGTTCCTCGGCCACGATCTGCGTCAGCGCCGTGCGCAAGCCGGTGCCCAGGTCCACGTGACCACACAGGCCAGTGACGCTGCCGTCGGGCCAGACCACCAACAGGGGCTCGGGGCCCTCGGCCGGGTCGCTGGCGATAAAACTGGGCTGACCGCGCACCGTGGGGGGTTGGGGCACGGGGTTGCGCCAGACGCACAAGCCCGAGGGGGCCTGCCAAATGGCGCGGCGCGTCAGATGCAGTTTGGCCATCGGGGTCATGGGGCGGTTTTGGGGTTGAGCCGCTGGGCTGCCAGGCGAACGGCCTGCATGATCTCGGTGTGGGTGCCACAGCGGCACAGATTGGCCGACAAGGCGCGTACGATGTCGTGGTCACTCGGTTGGGGTTGATCGCGCAGCAGCAACGCCGCCATCATGACCATGCCATTGAGGCAATAGCCGCACTGAGCGGCCTGGGCGTCGACAAAGGCTTGCGGCACCGCCTTCAACTCGGGGGGCAAGCCCTCCAGGGTGGTGATGTCACGCCCCTGCATTTCGAGCGCCGGGATGCAACACGCGCGCGCGGCCTGTCCATCGACCCACACCGTGCAAGCCCCGCACTGACCCAGGCCACAGCCCAGGCGAGGGCCGTTCAGGCCGCAGTCGTTGCGCAGCACATGCAACAGGGTGGCCGCCGAGGTCAGCTCAAACGCCCGCGTCTGACCGTTGACGGTGCAACTCAAAGTCTGAAGTCGCAAAGGGGTGCTCATTCACCTAGACGCTCAGGTACTGGCGCTGGATGTCCTGATCGCGGGCCAGGTCAGCCATCGTCGCCTGGTGCCGGATCTGGCCTTTTTCCAGGACATAGGCGCGATCGCTGACCCACTGGGCGAAGTGGATGTTTTGCTCAGACAGCAAAATGCTCACGCCCTCGCGCTTGAGCGCCATGATCATGTCGGCCATCTGCTCCACGATGACCGGGGCCACCCCTTCGGAAGGCTCGTCGAGCAGCACCAACAAAGGGTTACCCATCAGGGTGCGCGCCACGGTGAGCATTTGTTGCTCGCCCCCGCTCATGCGCCCCCCGGGTCGTTGTTGCATCTCGCCCAAGTTCGGAAACAACGCAAACAATTTCTCGTGGGTCCAGTAAGGGGCCGGTGAGCCATCGGGAAAGTGACGCGCCCCCTGGCGTCCCACGCTCAGGTTCTCCATCACGGTCAGGTCGGTGAAGATGCGGCGGTCTTCCGGCACATAGCCCAATCCCTGGCGAGCGACTTGGTGCGGCTGCGCGTTCGAAATGTCTCGCCCCAGGTACTGGATGTCACCGCTGCGCCTGGGCATCATGCCCATGATGGCCTTGAGCGTGGTCGACTTGCCCGCGCCATTGCGTCCCATCAAGGCCACCACCTCGCCCCGATGCACCTGCAAGTTGACGTCAAACAAGATCTGCGCCGCGCCGTACCAGGCGTTGAGCCCGCGCGTTTGCAACAATAAATCGGCGCTCATGCTCGGGCCTCGAATGTTTTACCGGTGCCGAAATAAACCTCTTGCACCTTGGGGTGGTTGCGAATGTCCTGGGCCGTGCCCTCGGCGATCAGCCGTCCACGCGCCAGCACGATGATGCGATCGGCGTAGCCAAACACCACGTCCATGCTGTGTTCGGTGAACAGCACGGCCAGCCCGCGCTGGGTCACCAGTTGTCGCGTCAGGGCCATGAGCTTGTTGCGCTCAGCTGGGGCCATGCCCGCTGTGGGTTCGTCCATCAGCAACAACCGCGGTTGATTGGCCAAGGCAATCGCCAACTCCAGGCGCTTCACATCGCCATAGGCCAACTGGCTGCAAGGCCGATCGGCCTGCTCGGCCAAGCCCACCTGGGCCAGCAAGTCGATCGCATCGGCGCGACGGTGTGCGGCGGCGCGGCGCCAGAGCGCGAACACATGGCCATCGGCTGACAGCAGCGCCATTTGCACGTTTTCAACGACGGTGAGCGACGCAAAGGTTTCGGCGATCTGGAAGGTGCGACTGACGCCCATCTGCCAGATTTGACGTGGTTTCAAACCGACCAAATCAACGCCATCGAGACGCACGAACCCGCTGTCGGGACGCAACTGGCCGTTGACCATGTTGAAGGTGGTCGATTTGCCCGCACCGTTGGGACCGATCAGGGCCAACAACTCACCCGGCGCGACTTGGAAATGGATGCCATCGACCGCGCGATTGCCCCCGAACGATTTGCCCAGATTCTCGACGTGCAACAAACTCATGCGGCCTCCCGCTGGATGCGGCGCTGCGACCACCAGTGATGCAGGGAGCCGGCGATGCCTTGCGGAAAGGCGAGCACCAGCATCAGGATGATGCCGCCAAGCAAAGCCCGCCAGTAATCGGTGCTGCGGGCGATGATGTCAGACAGCCAGGTGAAGCTGATCGCGCCCACCAGCGGACCGACGATGGTTTGGATGCCCCCCAGGAGCACCATGACCAGCCCGTCAACCGACTTGGACACCCCCAGCGCGTCGGGCGAGATGCTGCCTTTGGAAAACGCGAACAGCGCCCCCGACAAACCGGCGAACAGGCCCGCCACGACAAAGCCAGCCCATTGCACATGCTTCACATCGATGCCAATGGCGTCGGCGCGCAAGACCGAGTCGCGGGTGGCCCGCATGGCGTAACCCAATGGGGCAAACAAGATGCGACGCAGGGCATACAGGCTCGCCGCCACCAGCACCAGGGTCAGGTAAAAGTAATGGGTCTTGGAGGCGAAGGTGGCGCTGGGCCAGACCCCGGTGACGCCATTCGAGCCACCGGTCACGCTGTCCCACTGAAAGCAAATCGACCACAAGATCTGACCAAAGGCCAAGGTCAACATGGCCAGGTACACACCCGACAGGCGCACGCAGAACCAGCCGATCAAGACGGCCGCCAAGGCGGTGAGCACAGGTGCCAACGCCAAGCTGGCCTCCATGGGCAGACCCGCGCGCAACACCAGCAAGGCAGCCACATAGGCCCCCAACCCAAAATAAGCGGCGTGTCCGAACGAGTGCATGCCCGCCGGGCCCATGATGAAGTGCAAGCTGGCCGCGAACAGGGCGGCGGTGAGCAAATCGATCGCCAACACCGTGGTGTAGGGCGATGAGGCGGTCAAGGTGGGCAAGGACCACAACAAGGCCCCGATCAGGCCCCACACCCAGATTTGGCGACGCCCCCCCAGCACCAAGGGGGCCTCGGCCGGCGCACTGCTGCGCGACACGCCCTGGGGTTTGCCCATCAGGCCCCAGGGGCGCACCATCAGCACCACGGCCATGACCAAAAACTCAGCCACCAGGGTCAATTTGGAAAACGCGAACGAGACCCCAAAGAGCTCGATCGTGCCCAATCCCACGCACAGGGCCTTGATTTCGGCAATGATCAGGGCTGCGACGTAAGCACCAGGGATCGAGCCCATGCCCCCGACCACCACCACCACAAAGGCGTCGCCGATGGTCGATAGATCCAAACCCAGGTTGGCCGGTTCGCGCGGCAGTTGCAAAGCACCGCCCAAGCCCGCCAAAAAGCAGCCCAGCGCGAACACGCTGGTGAAGAGCCAAGCCTGGTGGATGCCTAAAGCGGCCACCATCTCACGGTCTTGGGTGGCGGCGCGGATCAAGGTGCCCAATCGGGTGCGCGTGAGCAACAACCAGAGCAAACCCAGCACCACCGGACCGACGACCATCAAGAACAGTTCATAGGTGGGGAAGCGCCGCCCCAAGATTTCGACCGAACCGGCCAAGCCCGGGACGCGCGGGCCCAGCAGGTCCTCGGGCCCCCAGACCCACAGGGCGGCGTCCTTGATCACCAGCACCAGGGCAAAGGTGCCCAACAATTGAAACAGTTCGGGGGCTTTGTAGATGCGCCGCAACACCAGAATCTCCACCAAAGCCCCCAACGCGCCCGTGATCAGGGCGGCCAGCAGCATCAGTGGCCAGTACCACAGGCCCAGGCCCCACGATCGGCCCCAGTGCTCGATCAGGGTGTAGGCCAGGTAAATGCCCAACATGAAAAAAGAACCGTGGGCGAAATTGACGATGCGGGTGACCCCAAAGATCAGGGACAAACCCGCCGCCACCAGAAACAGGGAGGACGCTCCGGCCAAGCCATTGAGCCCTTGAACGACAAAACCGGAGAAGTCCATGTGCAGCTGTCAGATCGATCGTCAGTTGGCCGGTCGCAATTTGGCGACTTCGTCGTCTTTGGGCTGGAAGCCCGCGCCGTCGGCGTAGCGATAGTCCACCATCACCCCTTTGCCGCCCTCGTTCTTGATGCGACCGACGAAAGCACCCATGGTGGACTGGTGGTCCTGGGGACGGAAGGTCACTTTGCCAAACGGCGAATCCATGGTCATGCCCCTAAAGGCCGTGACCAGCTTCTCAGCATCGGTGCCCCCCGCCCTGCGGATGCCAGTGGCCAGGGCGTGGATCATGCTGTAGCCCACGACCGAGCCCAGGCGGGGGTAGTCGTTGAACTTCTTTTGGTAGGCGGCCAAAAAGGCCTTGTGCTCGGGCGTGTTGATGCCGTTCCAAGGGTAGCCGGTGACGATCCAACCGTTGGGCGTTTCGTCCTTGAGCGGATCCAGATACTCGGGCTCGCCGGTCAGCAGGCTGACCACTTCGCGTCCTTGGAACAGGCCACGGGTGTTGCCCTCGCGCACGAACTTGGTCAGGTCAGCCCCAAACAGCACGTTGAAAATGGCATCGGGCTTGGCATCGGCCAGGGCTTGGGCCACGGCGCCAGCATCCACTTTGCCCAGGGCCGGGGCTTGCTCGGCGACAAATTCAACATCGGGCTGGGCGGCTTTGAGCAGTTTCTTGAAGGTGGCGACCGCCGACTGGCCGTATTCGTAGTTGGGATAGACCACCGCCCAGCGCTTTTTCTTGAGCTTGGCGGCCTCGGGCACCAGCATGGCGGCCTGCATGTAGGTCGAGGCCCGCAGGCGGAAGGTGTACTTGTGGCCGTTTTCCCAAACGATCTTGTCGGTCAAGGGCTCGCCGGCCAAGAAGAAGAATTTCTTCTGTTTGGAGAAGTCGGTCAACGCCAAGCCGATGTGCGAGAGAAAGGCGCCCGAGAGCACCTCGACGCCCTCGCGCGAGACGAGCTCTTCGGCCGCACGCACGGCATCCCCCGGGTTGGCATTGTCGTCGCGGATGATCAGCTGGATTCGCTTGCCATTGACCCCCCCTGCGGCGTTGATTTCATCGACCGCCAGCTCCATGCCTTTCTTGTACGGCTCCAAAAAGGCGGGCTGCGCCTTGTAGCTGTTGATTTCGCCGATCTTGATGACGCCTTGCGCCATCACAGGACTCAGGCCCAGCGCCAGGCCGAGGGCGGCGGCTGCGCGGGTCAGTTGTTGCAGAGGCTTCATGAAATCTCCTTTGGTGGGACGGTGGAAAAAATCGATTCAACGCAGGCCATCTTGGCCCACGATTTCGCTGACCTGCAAGCCCCCCACGCGCGGGTGGGGGCGTCCGGCATCGGTCACGGCGACGGCAACCAGAATTTCGTTGGCAAAGGGGGCGTCGGTGATGCGCGCCTCGATGGCGTCAAAGTGGCTGCGCACAAAGGCCGCGTCCTTGTGTCCCAGCGGCACGTCGATGGGGGTCCCCATGCCGCCGCGCTTTTTGGCCGAGGGCACCAGGGCCGCGCCCTTTTCGACCGCCTTGCGCAAGGGCGCGCCGAGTTTGGGGTGCAAGATCGCGGCGGCGTGCTCCAACTCGCCGGCCTCGCCGACGATGGCGGCTTTGCCATAACTGTGCGCCTGCCCAGGCGCGATGCCCAGCGCCTGCACGCAGCGTTGCCCCAGCAAATCGCCCAGTTCTTCGCCAATGGCGATCAGTTCGTCGAGGGATTCGCTGTAAGCCCCGGCGTATGGGTTGCGGATCACGGCCATGGCCAGCGCGCGCCGGGTGGGCGGTTGCACGGGGCGACCACCTTCGGTGTGGGTTTCATCGACGCTGACGACCAGTTTGCGGATTTGGGCTTTCATGACAAGGCTTCCGTTTGGAGGGTGGGCAAGCAGGCTTCGTGCCCGCAGGTGACATATTGACGCTGACATGCGATCAAAGCCGCATGGATCAGCCCACGATCCACCAGCCCCTGAGCATACGCAAGACCACGCCCCAGCGCGGTCGTGATTTCCCCAAGGGAAAGTTCGGGCACCTGGCGGGTCACCAAGCGCGTCCCCAGGTCGCTGTCGTCCCGAACTTGGTTGGCGGGCAGGCGCAAGACCCCCGGGTGCTCGACATCGACCCGGTTGGCAATGAGGGTGGCGGCCGCATCGGCCTGCGCCGCCGTGGCGGCCAACACGGTCACGCTGTCGGCGATGCCACGCGACAGGCTGCGCCCGGACCAACCGCTGGTGGCGATGCCACGCACGCCCATGTGCGGGTCGATGCGCAATTGGGCGTCGGGACTCAGGACCTGGGCCTGCTGGTCCAACGACCGCCGCCAGGCGGCGTCGATGTCGCTCAACACCCCCAATCGCCAACTGGTGCCTGGTGACAGGTGCAAGGCGATGTCGCCCCCGTTGTTGATGGCGGCGCGCCGCACACCCGGCAAGGTGTAATGGCGCAACAGGTGTTGGGCCACAGACCCCGCCACCGCGGCCATCGGGGTGATGAAATCGGCGTCCTCGGGACCTGCCAGGGGTTCGCAGGCCTGCCACATCAGTCGAGCGACCACCCCTTGGCAGGGCGACGATGCCCCGTGTTGCACCGGCTGGCGCAACACGGACAACTCTTGCACCAATGTGGCGAGCACGGTCTGGAAGTCGGCCCAAGCGCGCCGGTGCGCGGCCTCGACCACCTCGGGCTCGCCCTCGGCCTGCACGATCAGGTCGATGGGGCCATGGCGCCAGCGTTGGCGACAGGGGTCCAGGTCGAAGCGCTCGGGTGCCATGGTCAGGGTTCAGCCCAGCATGGGGGGGTGGTGCAAGGGCCAAGGCTGTGCGTCGGCAGGGGCATGCCAAATCCGCTGCTGAGGCGCCCCATCGTTGTGCCAAGCGCCATGCCGAAGGCTGTCTTGCAAGCTGCGCACAAAGCCCATGTGGCCGCCCAGCGCCTGATAGTCGCTCAGCTTCATGGAAAACTCAATGGGCGCGACGATGGCCGGTGTTGGCACCGTGCCAAAACTCTGGCGTGGCATGCGGGTGACATCGGCCATCAGGGTGATGCCTCCACCGGGCCAGACATAGGCGGGGGCACCGCCCATGGTGACATTGACCAGGGCCTCTTTGATGGCCCTGGTGAGTCGAATCGGGTTGTCGGTCACGCCCGCGCGCAGGCTGCCCCCGGCACCCGCCAAAAAAAGCACGCTGACCAGAGAAGGTTCGCAGTTTTCCCCGATGCGCTCGACCACCAGCCGCACGGCAGGGGGCATGTCGGCGCTTTGCGGGCGCAATTGGTCGTCAAGCACGTACCAGGCGGCATGCTCACCCGTGGTCGACGTCATGAGCAAGCGCAACCCCGGCCAGGCCACCTCCGGGTCCCAGGGGTCGAGGATGGACAACGGATCGCTGATGTCGGTGCCACCCCAGCCATTGCCAGGATTGGCGACTTGAAAGTAGCGGCCTGGGGTGGATTTGCGGCCTCGGATCGCAATGCCACTGGGTGGGATGTTCAGACAGCGCCCCGCCTGGTGCTCGCTGAGCACGCCGGTGATGTGGTCATCGACCACCACCACCTCGTCGCACAGGCCCAGCCACTGCTGGGCGAAGATGCCGATCGCCGCCGAGCCGCAACCGACCCGCATGCGGCTCTCGGTCACCCCATTGACCACGGGGGCCTGTCCCGCTTGCAGCACCACCTGGGCACCATCGTCGATCGCCACCTCGACGGCCTGCTGGTTGCCCAGCAACTGCATCACCTCCAGGGTCATGCGGCCCTCTTTCTTGCTGCCCCCGGTCAAGTGGTGCACGCCACCCAGGCTGAGCATTTGAGAGCCATACTCGGCGGTGGTCACGTGGCCGATCACCTCACCCCGGTAGCGCACCGGGCTTTGCTCAGGCCCCAGGAAGCGATCGGTGTCGATTTTGACCTTCAGGCTACAGTAACTGAAGATGCCTTCGGTGACCACCGTCACCATGTCCACCCCCCGCACCTTGGAGGCAACGATGAAAGGGGCCGGTTTGTAGTCTGGGTAGGTGGTGGAAGCGCCGATCCCAGTGACGAAGTAATCGGGGTCGTCGGACTCACCCGACAGGGTCGGTGGCACGTCGGGGGCCGATGCGTCGCCGCGTGTCGTCAGGGCTTGGGCCGCATCCCCCTCGGTGTCGGGGCCAGCACCCCGGCGCAACCAAACAACCGGATCAAGCCGTACGAGCACCCCCCCCTGGTTGGCGTAACGATCACAGGCCCCGGCACGCCCCTCCGAGATCTGACACAACACGGGGCAAGCGTTGCACTCGACCTTGTTGGTGGCCATCTGCTCGTTGCGCGGCGCAGCCCGCTCGATCCCCAAATGAGGACGGGTTTCTTCAGGGCCGGGCAAACCGTCGCCCCGGGTGTGCTCTGTCATGCCTGATGCCTTGCGGTTAGATGGTCATCACCAAAAATCATGAGCCCGCGGCTAGACTGCGCACAGGCCGCTGGTTTGGGTTCGTGTGGTGTTTGCTTCATTTTCATGTTGCAAACACTACATGAAATACAATATATTGCAAGCCAGCACTTTCCACAAGGGGGTTGCTACGGTGATTTGTCCCACCCCAGCCCCAAACACCTTTTAATGCCATGAGCGCTTTTCACCAGGAAAAAGTTTTGTCGGTTCACCACTGGACCGACCGGTTGTTCAGCTTCACCACCACCCGGGACCAGGCGCTGCGGTTTTCCAACGGTCACTTCACCATGATCGGCCTGCAGGTCAATGGCAAGCCCCTGTTGCGCGCTTACAGCATCGTCAGCCCCAACTACGAAGAGCACCTCGAGTTTTTGAGCATCAAAGTTCCCGACGGCCCGCTGACCTCACGCCTGCAACACATCCAGGTCGGCGATGAGATCATCGTCGGTCGCAAGCCCACCGGCACCCTGTTGATCGATTACCTCTTGCCTGGAAAAAACCTGTGGATGTTGAGCACGGGCACCGGCATGGCGCCTTTTTTGAGCGTGCTGCGTGACCCCGAAACCTATGAAAAGTTTGAAAAAGTCATCCTGGTGCACGGTGTGCGCGAGGTCAAGGAACTGGCTTATCACGATTACCTCACCCAAGAGTTGCCCCAACACGAGTTGCTGGGCGAGATGGTGCGAGATCAGTTCCTGTACTACCCCACGGTGACCCGCGAAGCCTATAAGAACCAGGGCCGCATCACCGACCTGATCGCGTCCAACCGGCTGAGCCAGGACCTGGGCCTGCCCGCACTGAATGCGGCCGATGACCGGGTGATGATCTGCGGCAGCCCACAGATGCTGCGCGACCTGAAGAAGATGCTCGAAGAACGCCAGTTCAAGGAAGGCAACACCAGCACCCCAGGCGACTTCGTGATCGAGCGGG
>JACCDX010605946.1_pt1 | contig 20905 bp, 29 predicted proteins | sample 7449681 | NCBI WGS metagenome assembly JACCDX01 (sample SAMN15323450, study PRJNA562643) | freshwater metagenome | isolation source: river surface water | place: USA:Blue River Watershed | collected 2017-08-18
ACCTAGTCTTAGTGTCCCCGTATCAGATTGACGCTAATGGTGAGGCCCGATTCGCAAAAGGTATTCTTGATGCTGCGGATATTGCTCTTATCATGGAAGCTCATGATAAGGAAGCTCAGGCAGTCTCTTACGACACGACTAAGATTCGAGGTAGTGCCGAACTATCCTTTACTTCAGCGATTAATTGGGATTCGCTAAGAATATCTCCAGTATCAATTGATCGTCCGCAAGCTAAACCAGCTGAAAAGAAGTCTAAGAAAAAACCACAAGAAGAAGTAACGACAACAGGACCGCAGGAGCCTTCACAGGACCTACCATGGGACACATAAGCAGCAAACAAGAAAAATACGAAGCCTTAGTTAAAACAGCAAAACATCTTAATATCGCTTTAGGCGAGCTTAGCAAAATTTGTGGAAGCTCCTATGTCGGCTCCCTCCGGGAGTTTAAGGATATGGTCAAGGCAAAGTTGCTACTTGACCATATTCTGGAAAAAATGCATAAGGGGGTATCTATGGAAACTAAAAGAGAAGACCCTAAATTGGTGCGGGCTGCAATAGATAAGATGTTGCTGAAAGCCTTAGGTAAGCAAACCTACGTAGACCTGTGGTGGTCAACAGCTAATAGGTCTTTTGATAATAAAACTCCTAATGACGTATTTCATAAAAACCGTGATGCGGTAATGAACTACGTCATTCAGCACTTAGGACACGATTACTCATGACAGACCCAGTTGCAGAACTACTTACCTCAAAAGGTGTTAGTTACATGCCGTCAGGTAGAGACTATCTGATTAAGTGCCTAAATCCTGAACATATCGATAGCAACCCTAGCTGCCGTGTCGATAAAGTAAGTGGGGCTACTCACTGCTTTAGCTGTGGATTTAAGACTAACATCTTTAAATACTACGGAGTATTTACCAATAGGCTGCCTGCTAAAGTAATGCAGCTTAAGGATAAACTGTCCTCTATTAAAGCAGCAATCACTGGGCTAGACCTCCCTGACGGCGCTACACCTTATACCCGGCCTTTCAGAAATATTAGTGCCAAAACGTTGAAAGCTGTCGGGGCCTTTTATACTAATAAAGAGCCTAAACTAGAAGATCGTATTGTATTCCCAATTACAGATGTTAGAGGCAAGATACAAGTCTTTGTAGCGAGGCATATCCTTAGTAACGGCAATCCAAGGTATGTTAACTACCCGAAAGGCGTAGAAATTCCATTGTTTCCTGCCGCTGCGCCAAAAGGCGCAAAATACTTGGTTCTAGTAGAAGGAATTACGGACTACCTTAACCTCTACGACAAAGGTTTACCTAATTGTGTGTGTACCTTTGGAACCAATACATTGCAAAAAGATACTAAACTAAAGCTAATGCCGTATAAGGCTCAAGGCGTTACTAAGATTTTTCTACTATACGATGGTGATGATGCTGGGCGTAAAGCCGCCGCGTCATTAGAACCTCTAATTAAAGCACAAGACTTCGAGGTAGAGATTATATCACTTAGTGAAGGCGACGACCCTGGCAGCTTAGATCAAGAAAACGTAACAAGCATAAAAGAATACTGTGAGTCTAGTGAAATTTATACTTGACTTACAGCACTAAATAGAGTATAATTATGTCTAAATCTGTTGTTTATAACAATGTGCGTCTTATGCACAACTCCTTTGCATTTGAGCTGCATGATGCTTGGGTAACTTCCAAAGACCCTAAACTGAAGAAAGCGTCAAAAGAAAAGTTAGACGCACATATGAAAGCACTAGATAAAGCTGAAAAAGATTTGCTAGAAAGATACGATGCCAAAAATCGCTCTAATTGATAAAGCACCAAATAAAACCAGGTACTCAGAATACCTAGACTTTGACTTCGACCACTTTCATATGTCGTCAAAGCCAATTACTAAGCTGCTAAAGAAAGATGTAGACTTAGTAATTGATCTAGATGAATACGACTACGTAATTTTAGTTGGTTCTGAAGCCGCCAAAGAATATGCTAAAGTAACCTCTGTTACTAACTATGCAGGTCAGTTGGTAGCTGAAAAGTTTATTCCAATCACCAACCCAGCTATGCTGGCATTTAAGCCGGAAGGTAAGCAGGATTTCAAGCGTGCTATTGAACGTCTGAAAAGTATTATCCAAGGTACTACGGTTTTAGTACAGGAGGGTGATTTTCAAGGTATTGATGATACAAATGAGGCAAAACGTTTTCTACGAGAAGTACTGGAAAATGCCCAAGGCTACGTTGCATGGGACACGGAAGATACAGCACTATACCCGCGCGATGGTTACGTTATTGGCGTATCTCTTAGTTATAAGCCTATGCATGGCCGCTACATTAATGCTGACTGTATTGATGACGTATGCCTAACGCTATTGCAGAAGATTGCTAACGAGTTTGTAACAATCTTTCACAATATGAAGTTCGACTACAAGATGCTTAACTACCATCTTGGTCTGACTTTTAACCGTAGTCGTGTTCATGACACTATGGTTATGCACTATATTTTGGATGAGAACGACTCTCATGGCCTTAAACCGTTGGCCATGAAGTACACAAACTATGGTGACTACGATAAGGCTCTTGACGACTTTAAGAAACAATATTGCGCTGAACACAATATCTTACAAGAAGACTTTACCTATGATCTTATTCCGTTTAATATTCTAGCGGACTATGCGGCTAAAGATACTGGCGTAACTTATGAACTTTTTATGAAGTTCTGGCCGATTCTGCAAGCTAACGAAAAGTTGCTAAAGGTATACCAGGAGATTCTAATCCCTGGTACGCTTTTCTTGATGGATATGGAAGAAGTTGGTATTCCTATCTCTCAAGAGCGCATGTCCGCAGCGTACAAATACTTGGATGAGGAAATCTTTGCTGCTAAAATGTCTCTGTACGAGTTTGAAGCAGTTAAGCAGTTTGAAGCGGTTGAGGGTAAAATCTTCAATCCTAGTAGCCCTATGCAACTGCGTAAGTTGCTATTTGACTACTTGGGGCTAAAGCCTACGGGAAAACGTACTGCAACTGGTGCTATTTCTACAGATGCTGAAGTTTTGGAAATGCTGGCAGATGAACACCCACTGCCAAGCGCTATTCTAAAAGTACGTAAAATGTCTAAGATTCAGAATACTTACATTAGTAAGATTCTGCCAGAATTGGACAAAGACGGACGTATTCGTACCAACTTTAACCTGATTTTTACAACTTCGGGTCGCCTTAGTTCTAGTGGTAAGTTTAACGCACAGCAGATTCCTCGCGATGACCCTATTATTAAAGGCTGTATCAAGGTACCTGAAGGGTATACCTTAGTCTCACAAGACTTAACAACAGCGGAAATGTACTATGCAGCGGTACTTAGTGGTGACCTTAACTTACAGAAAGTTTTCAGCAGCGGAGGGGACTTCCACTCGACAATTGCTCACATGGTGTTCTCACTACCGTGTTCCGTTGAAGAAGTTAAGAAACTTTACCCTGCTATGCGTCAAAGCGCAAAGGCGATTTCTTTCGGGATTAACCAAACAAGGTCCCACTAACAAGTGATTGTTAGAACAAATAACTCGCTCAATTGCTGGAACCCCTATTATTAAGTTAAGGGCAATCAGCAGCCAGAGTTGGTAGGAATACCTTCAAATGGTTCAGAGACTCACAGCACTTCCAGAACGGAAGTGGTCTGGGATACCAAAAATACTCTTGAAAATTTTATTGAAGTAGCGTATAATTGTACCTATGCCGTAAGATTTTTGGGAGAGGTATAACACGGCGAGTATCTCTCCCACCGAAAGGTGGGTCATGGAAATTACTTTTGAAAATTATACTAAATTAAAGCAAAACAACTTAACTAGAGCAGCTATAGCCACGGAATTTGGTATACCGGACTGGAAGCTAAAGAAGCTTATAGCTTCCGAAGGCTGGGCGATGAAAGCCCCAGTAATCCTAAATACTGCTGCTTTTGATGAGTACACAGAGGAATCATGTTATTGGGCAGGGTTTTTAGCTGCTGACGGTAATGTGGATTCAAAAGGTAGAATACGTCTTATGTTAAAGTATGATGACATATTTCACCTAGAGAAGCTAAAGACCTACTTAAAGTCTACACATGCGGTAAGCAGTAATACTACTACTTATAATAGATGTAGCTTTGAGTTCACGAATAAAGAAATGTGTGAAGTGCTAGATTTAAACTTCAATATAGTGCCAGAAAAAACCCTGGTAATGAAGTTTCCGCATTTTATACGTCCTGACATGATAAGGCACTTTTTAAGGGGCTATTTTGATGGGGACGGTTGTATTTGTGAAAGCTTTTCCAATAAAAACTCTGTGACTGCAACACTATATACAACCTTTTGTTGCGGTAGTTTTGACTTTATTAACTACATCTATACTTTTGTTAATACTCGACTAGGTACCTCAGGACACCTACAAGATTTTGGCACAGGTAAGAAATGGCAGATAAAGTATAATACTAATGACTCAGTAAAGTTATTGAACTATATGTACGATGACTGCACCGTGTTTTTAGATAGAAAGTACGCTCTTTATGAGCGCATTGTTAAACACAATGATAGATTGATGAGATAAAGGTATAGTCCACACCACTAGTAATAGTGGATCAAGTGTTTGTATGGTTCGGGGGCCAAAAAGGTATCTGAGACAGTTAGTAAAGCAACCGGCGAATACTACAGTCTGGAGCAGGCGCAAGAAGATATTAACGCGTACTTTACAAAGTTTAGTCAGCTCAAGAAGTGGCTAAAGAGTCGTGAAACCTTTATTAAGGCTAATGGTTTTACTTATAGCTTCTTCGGCCGTAAACGTCGTCTACCTAATGTTTTCTCAGAAGATAAAGGTATTGCGGCACATGAAGTGCGCAGCGGTATTAACTCAGAAGTTCAATCTATTGCTAGTGATGTAAACTTATTGGCTGCTATCGATACTGCTGATGAGGTAAAAGAACTTGGGCTAGATGCTAATATCTGTATGTTGGTACACGACTCTATTGTTGGCATTGTAAAAAATGAGCACGTAGAGCAGTTTTGTGCAATTCTTAAGAAGAACACACAGAAGGACAGGGGCTGTAGTATTAAAGGAGCCCCTATTGGGGTTGACCAAGATATTGGTCATGATTACAGCTTTGGAAAGTTTGAAAAGACTTATGAGATTATCGGAGATAAACTTTCCCGTATTCAGGATGCCGAGTAAGCCTGAAGAAGAGGACGGTGTCCTTTTCTTCAGACGAGAGACATTTAACCCTGATACTAATGAATATACGCTAAGAATTAGTATTGTTGATGATAAGGCACTTGACCCTAAATCGCTGAGTAAGAGGCGATTATTACTAGCGGAACAAGGGGTGCGACTATACCAGCTAAAAAAGGCGGTATTCATGCTAGGAGACTTTATTCGCCTGACAAACTCCACCTACTGGTGGATTGACTCTAGTGGCAAAGTCTTTCAATATAAAAAGCAAACTAGGGCTAAACTTACTAGCAAAAAGATAACAAAGTGCATCCCTTGCGGTTTAGGGTCGATTGTAGAAGTTGCAGGGAGTGCTAAAAGGTTTAAGACTTTATACAAAGTACCTCCTGACCATTTCTATGCTTCTGTACTGTCTTTTAACAAGAGTGATATTCTATACGGTACCTCTGATGTGCCTATAAAAGATACATGGAGAATCGTATGAAAGCTATTATTAGTGATAGAATTTATCTAAAGTTAGAAGATAGGGAACAAGCTAGAGACGTTATTAAAGCCCTAACTTATAAATTTACTAAAACTTTAGGGTCTGGTAAGTCTGCTCAACATCTTGTTGATACTGTAATTTCATATAGAAAGCTTCCCGGAAACATTTATTCTCTACCGCAAGGTAGGCAGGACTTAATTCCTGCAGGATATGAGATTGACGATCGGCGAGTGCTGAACCCTGTACCATTTCCGGAGCCTAAATCAGAGCTATTTCCGGAACAACAGGTCGTTTACGACCAGGTTGAGGATACTTGCTTTATTAACGCATTACCTGGCTGGGGTAAGACTTTTACCGCTTTACACATTGCTAAAAAATTGGGTCAAAAGACTCTTGTGGTAGTGCATACTACTGCGCTAAGAGACCAGTGGATTAAAGAAGTAGAAATCTTATATGGAGTACAGCCTGGAGTAATTGGATCTTCTAAATACGATGTAGAAGATCACTTTATTGTTATAGGTAACATTCAGAGCTTAGTCAAACACAAAAAAGAGTTAGCTAAAGAGTTTGGTACAGTAATATTAGACGAAGCACACCACTGCCCTGCTACTACGTTTACTGCATTTATGGATGCTATGCAAGCTAGATACCGTATAGCACTAAGTGGTACAATGGAACGAAAGGATGGTAGACATAAGTTATTCCCAGATTACTTTGGTAAATTAAGATATACTCCGCCACCTAACAATACATTGCCGCCTACCGTGGCACTAGTAAAGCCAGGATTTACTTTAAAACCTGGTGCTTCCTGGGTTGATAAAATTAATGACCTCTTATCTGACGATAACTACATTAGGTTTATTTCTGCTTTAGCCTTGGCTCAAATGGAAGCAGGACATCAAGTGCTAGTTATTGCAGATCGTGTTGAATTTCTTAAAAAGATTACGGAATATGTCGGTGAAGATTGCTTATTTGTTGCAGGCGAAGTCGGATTCGAAGACAGAGAAAAAGCAAAAGAGTTACTCTTGTCCAGAGAAAAAATGTGCATTGCTGGTAGTAGGCAAATATTCTCAGAAGGAATATCAATCAACACCCTCTCTTGTGTGATTCTAGCTATTCCTATCAATAACGACGCAAATCTAGAACAAATTATTGGGCGAGTTATGCGTATCTCCGATGAGAAAAAGAAGTCACCTGTAGTAGTTGATATACAGTTCTCAGGCAGGGAAGACAGAAAGCAAAACGATTCTAGACTTTCCTTGTACCTCAGAAAGGGCTGGAAGATGGTCAGCATTTAAATTTTTGACTTGCGCATATGCATCAAATTTAGTATAATATAGGTTGGTTAATTGAAAAATATCCTATTCTTTGACATTGAAAAACTAGAGAGGCACACAAAATGTGATCCAGCTTATATTATATATGCTTTGACTCAAAAGTTAGATAAAATCTACTTACCTAAACGATCAAACAGCAAATATAAACCAATACCTCTACTATCAGGTAATAGCTTTCTGCTAAATGCGAAAGATATTTTAGCTAGTAAATGTGACATTATATGGATAGCTCAATATATCAGGTTAGCTGGCAGACGCTCTTATACTGATTATGTGGAGTACAACCAGACGTATTTAGATTTAAGTCTCTATCCAGATTTAGATAGAGCAGCAATTAAGAAAAACCCACTACTAGAAATAGTAGGAAACAAATTATATTTTAAATTAGAGGATAAAAATGGCACTGTCATTCAAAAACACTAAAGGTAAGGCTCAGAGCAATAAAGTTGAATCATACGATTACAAAGACGGCGATAACGTTGTGCGTCTAATCGGAGGTATTCTTCCTCGCTATATCTACTGGCTGAAAGGTACTAACGGTAAGGACATTCCTGTAGAGTGCTTGGCCTTTAGCCGGGATAAAGAGAAGTTCGACAATCTGGAAGTTGATCACGTACCTAGTTTCTTCCCGGATAGTAAATGCAGCTGGAGCTATGCAATTAACTGTATCGACGTTAAAAACGGTAAAGTAGTTGCTCTCAATCTGAAAAAGAAGCTGTTTGAAAGCATCATGAGTGCTGCTGAAGATTTGGGTGACCCTACCGACTACGATACTGGTTGGGACATTCACTTCAAGCGTGTTAAAACCGGCCCGCTGGCTTTTAACGTTGAGTACCAGTTGCAGGTGCTGCGTTGCAAACCACGTCCTTTGACTGAGGAAGAACGTGCGATGGCGGATGCGGCTAAAAACATTGATGACAAGTACCCTCGTGCTTCTGCTGATGAAGTGCTTGCTCTACTGAACAAGATCACTGCCGGCGAACCTGAAGATGATGAGTCTTCTGAATCTGAAAAAGAAGCAGCCCGAGACCTGTAATTAAATTAAGCCCGCTAGAGCGTTAGTTTTAGCGGGCTTTTCTACCTCCTAAATATGAGAACAAAAGACTTAATTGCTCAACTACAAAAATTAGTAGACGAACACGAGCCTCATATTAGTATTATGGGTGAGCATGAGATTGTTATTGATGTTTTCGTACGTGTTAGTAAAGAAGCAGGCATATTCCAATATAAAGGTTTCAGTGGAGACATTGCTATACAAAAATCGCCTGATCTAGTCTACGACATTTTATGTTCTCCAGAATCATTTAAAGATGAAAATACTATTCACCGCTGACTGGCATATTAAGACTTCAGCTAAAGACGTACCAACTGAATGGGCTAAAGCTAAGTTTCGTAAGATGTTTACGGAAATCAACAGAGTAGAAAAACTAGCAGACATTCATATCATTGGTGGCGATATCTTCGATAAACTTCCTAATATGGATGAGATTGAGCTCTACTACGAGTTTGTTGCTAGTGCCAGAATCCCTACTGTTATTTACCCAGGCAATCACGAAGCCCTTAAAAAATCTACAACTTTTCTGACACAACTGAAGAAAAGTACTAATACTATCAATCCACTAGTAAAGATTGTAGACTACATTGATAGCTCCTTACTGGGTGGTGATATTGATATCATACCTTATAACGAACTTAAAGACTGGGTAGCTAACTACCAAGACTATGACTTCCATGGACGTATATTGTGTACACACGTTCGTGGTGAGATTCCCCCACATGTTAAGCCAGAAATCCCTCTACAACTATTAGACAGATGGGAGGTAGTTCTAGCTGGAGACTTACATAGCTATGCAAATTCTCAAAGGAATATTCTTTATCCTGGTAGCCCTACCACTACTAGCTTTCACCGCAGTTTGGTGTCTACTGGGTGTATTATTCTTGATGTTGAGTCACTACAGCATGAGTTTATTGAGTTCGACGTACCCCAGCTTATTAGACGATCTGTTAAAGTAGGGGAACCTACGCCGGCTACAGATTACCATTATACTGTTTATGAGGTTGAAGGCAGTCTAGAGGAACTAGCAAACCTAGAGGACAGTACTAATATCACCAAGAAAGTACCTAAAAAATCTAGCGATACCGCTCTTATCCTTGACCCTAAACTGTCAATGGTTGAGGAATTGCGGGAGTATCTAACTTATATCGCAGGATTAGATGAAGATACTATTGTAGAAATCCTTAACGAATTTAATTCTAATGCAGCAACCATTTGAAATTTATAGTACCAAAACTTGCGCTTACTGTACTCGCGCCAAACGAGAACTTGCTAATCGTGGCTATAGTTACGTAGAAAAGTATATTGATAATAGCCCTGAATACAAGAAAGAATTATTTGAGCGTTTGCCAACAGCTAAGACAGTGCCTCAGATTTTTTACGCTGACAAATTGATTGGTGGTTACGACGACTTGGTACGGTACCTAGAGAATGAACACAATTGAAAGTATGCGTTGGGGCGATGCCTTTTCATACGGCCCCAACAACTCCATAAGTTTTGTAGATTCTCCAATTACTCAGCTAGTTGGTAGTAACGGTCATGGTAAAAGCTCTATAGCACTCCTACTAGAGGAGTGCTTATATAATAAAAACTCTAAGGGTGTTAAGAAGGGAGATATTCTTAACAGACACTCAGATGCTAAAAAATACTGGATTGAGGTATCTTTCGATAAAGATGGTACAAAGTACGTAGTTCGTACTGATAGATCCAACTCTACGCAGAGTGTAAAATTAACTGCTGATGGTGTAGATATTAGTTCCCATACTAGCACAGGTACATACAAATTAGTAGAAGACCTACTAGGGATGGATCATAAGGCATTTGCTCAGATTGTATACCAAAGTCATGCGGGCTCGTTAGAGTTTCTAACTTCTACAGATTCCGTGCGCAAAAAGTTCTTAGTAGAGCTTTTAAATCTAGGTAGATACTCTGAGCTAGGAGATAAGTTTAAGGCACTTTCTACTGAAGCTGATAAGAGTTTATCTAAAAAAGAAGCATCCTTACAAGCTACTTCGGATCAGTTAAACAAACTTAAGGCTACAAAGCACATTATTCCCGATGAAGTAGTAGTCCCTGAGGATACTAGTGCTGAACTTAACGTTAAGTTGCATAAGCTACGAGAGACTCTTGATAGTATTATCCCTACAAATGCGGCGATTCGTACTAACAATGCTAACCTACTAAAACTGTCAAGGCTGAAGGAAGTCGAGCCTCCTCCGGAACCTCCTGTAGGTCTTGGTACTATGGAGACAATTGGGCTAACTAAAGAAATTGCTACTCTAGAGGCTAATATCCGTACTGAGGCATCTTTTATAGCTAAAATGTCTGCCTTACATGGTACGTGTGCTACATGCCTTAGTGAGATTAATGAAGATACAACTCATAAGTTAATTGAAGCTAGTAAGGAAAAGTGCGACAAACTTAGTGAGCAGCTTACGCTAGCCAAAGAAACGTTATCTGCGGCTAAAGAATTAAATGCAGAAACTCAGCGTAAAACCAATGAGTATATTGCTGCTAAAACTGCTTATGAAAGATATGTATCGGAAAAGGACTTACTAATCGCTAAGATTCGTAATGATCTTCCTGAAGTAGCGCATGATGCTTCAGAGTTAGAATCTGAAATAACCGATATCGAGCAGCAGATTAAGACTAATAAATACTTAATCTCCAAAGCTAACGAGGTTAATAACTCTGTAGCTATAGCCAAGGCTAAGGCTCAGATGACCCTTGAACAAATAGCCGAAGTAGAACCGCTAGTTAATAAATTAACAGCTGAAACTGCTGAGCTACAAGCTAAATCCTTTAGGCTAAAAACACTCGCTAATGCCTTTAGTAATAATGGTCTTATTGCTTATAAGATTGAAAGCATGATTAAAGACCTAGAAGATATTACTAACGAGTACTTAGCAGACTTAAGTGACGGTAGATTTGCTATATCCTTCCAATTATCCGCTTCCGACAAGTTAAGTGTGGTAATTAACGATAATGGTAACGATATTGACATTAACGCCTTAAGCGGAGGTGAACGTGCTAGAGTAAATGCTGCTACACTATTAGCTATTAGACGTTTAATGCAAAGTCTTAGCGGTAACCGTGTTAATCTATTGATCCTTGATGAAACTATTGAAGCTATGGACCAATACGGTAAGGAGAAATTAATTGAGGTACTTATCAAGCAAGAACACCTTAATACCTTCCTCATCTCACACGGATTCACCCACCCGTTACTTGACAAGATATTCATCACTAAACAACAAAACCAATCTAGATTGGAAAAATGAAATGATTAAAATTGAGAAAATCCCAGAAGGTGCCTCTGGCACTTTTGTTCGTAATGATAAGCGTATCCCTATTTTTGTAGGTATGTTACTAAACACTATTGAGGCTAATAGTGTTGAAGTAACTGGTGGTGATGTTATGTATAGCATCGACGAGACAAAAATTGCCTACTTTAAACCTAAGCAAGTAGCAGTTACTACTAGTGCCGTACAAAAGCAGCCAGTAAGCGGTAAATCGCCTAACATCGTAATTCCTGATAGTGTGAAGAATCTTGGTTGATGCTAGAGATAAAGGTGCTAGAACTGAAGTTAAAGTACGTGACGTCCTACGTGCTTGCACCGGTTTAGGGTGGGAAAGGGTTCCAGGCTCTGGAGCCCTAGACCCTAAACATAAGCTAAAAGGAGATTTGTACATACCTGAGAGAACTAACCTTTTCTGTGTGGAAGTGAAGGGTTATGCAGAAGACCATATTACTTCAGCGCTTTTAACAGGTAAAACCCCTCAGTTAGTACAGTTTTGGGAGCAGGCAGTTAGGCAAGGTAAGCAGGTTAGTAAAAATCCTCTACTGATATTCAAGTACGATCGAAGCAAGATATTTGTAGCGTTTGAAGACATGCCTAACTCAGACGGATTTAGGTGGTTGTACTACAATTCGGAATTTGGTTGTTTTTACGTAGCATTATTAGAAGAGTGGCTAAAACACGAACAACCAGTATTTATCACTTGATTTAATAAGGTTTATCGTGTATAATATAGATAATGTGCCAGATAGTTTGCTAAAAGAATTAGACGCCTATCCACACGTAAAAATTAAGATAGAGCTATACTGGTCTAATAAAGACTTAGTTACCTCTTATATCAAAGAGTTATTGCTAGACACTAGAGGACATGCCCGGCAAGGGTTCCCTATAGGCGTTACTAGAGCTCTTTTACACGTATATAACGAATTAGCTCCCAACCAACCACTTTATCACAGAGACTACACTAATGAGTATAACTTTTAATAGTATGCGTGGTGAGCGCAATAATCTTATGATTGTTGACGCTTTGAACCTTGCGTTTAGGTGGAAACATCAGGGTGCTACAGAATTTGTAGAAGATTATATTCGTACAGTTGCAAGTCTAGCCCAAAGCTATAAAGCTAAGCACGTTATTATTGCCAGTGACTACGGTTCTAGCTCATTCCGTAAAAGTATTTACGCGGAATACAAGCAAAATCGTAAAAACAAACAGGCTGAGCAATCAGAAGCTGAAGCAGCTTACTTTGAAGTATTCTTCGAAGAATTTGTGCGAACACTAGAAGCTTTGCAGGATATATACCCTGTCTTTAGATTTAAGGGTGTTGAAGCCGACGACATTGCTGCTTACTTGTGTGAGTTTGTACAGTCTAAATACTCTCCAGTAACATACGATCATATCTGGCTTATTTCCAGTGATCGTGACTGGGACTTGCTAGTTAATGAGAAAGTTAGTCGCTTTAGTTATGTTACTCGTAAAGAGACTACACTAGAGACTTGGTCTGAAATGTACGAGTTCCCTCCAGAACATTACGCTAGTATTAAAGCTATTATGGGTGATCCTGGGGATAACGTAATTGGTGTTCATAAGATAGGACCCAAAACCGCAGCAAAGTTGGTAGCTGAGTATGATAACGTATGGGAGCTAATTGCTAATATGCCTCTCCCAGGCAAATACGTGTATATTAAAAATCTTAATGAGTTCGGCGCTGAAAAGCTAGCAATCAACGCTCAACTTGTCGATCTTGTTGCTTATTGCCAAGATGCAGTAGGCGAAGAAAACATCACTATTATTAAAGAAACATTAGAAGCACTATGAATTACGGATATTCAAAAGATAATTTTGTCAGTATTAACAAAGGTCCGGATGGTAGTTTTCACAAAGCTATCGCAGTTACTAGAGTCCACCCTGACGCTAAACTGCCACAACGTGCAAACCCAACAGACGGAGGAGCAGACCTTTTTAGCGTAGAGTCCCTTGAACTAGCTTTGGGAGAGTCGGCTATTGTTAATACCGGCATTGGTATTAAGATTCCTGCAGGATACGCTGGTTTTGTAATGAACCGTAGTTCTCAACGAGCAGCAGGCATTACCTCTGATGGTGATGGGCTTATAGACACTGATTACCGCGGACCTATAAAAGTAGTGCTGCACAATAGAGGTAATACGCTGTATAAGATTGAAGCTGGTGTTACTAAGATTGCACAGCTCGTTATCAAGCAGATTGAGCTAGTATCGTTTGTTGATATTTGGAATGATACGGATCGAGGTACTGGTGGTTTTGGGAGCACTGGTAAATGAATTACAACGAAAGAGTTGAGCAAATGATTGATGCTGCAGGGCTTGTTGCTCCTCGCATCACTGAAACTAATATCAGGAATAAAATCGCGGATGTTTCATACACCACTTTACCTAGCGGAAAAGTTATGGTGTGCGAAATTACGCTGATTAACGGTTTCACCGTTCGAGGCGAAGCTGCTGTAGTTAGTGTTGCTAACTTCCGTGAAAATATTGGTCGTGAAATTAGCTACAAGAATGCGTTTAATAAAATTTGGGAGCTAGAGGGTTATCTCCTACAAGAACGCTTATTCAATGAAGCGAGTACCTAAAATTGGTAGTCCAGCTTTATTCATCGGTACTAGATTTATCTCGTTATGGTGGTTAACTGGACACATTCTTTTGGCTTATTGGGAACCCGGTCAGCCAAACTTTAAATTAGATTACGTAAAACCTCAATATAGGCCAGGAGTAAGACGATTATTCCTGTACTTTATTGAGATTGAAATTAGATTAGATAGGAAACTATGACAGTTAGTACAAGAGCTCAAGTTATTACCCGACGCACGTATAACAGACCTACAAATGATGCAGGTACAGAGTTTGAATCCTGGGGAGAAACTATTGCACGAGTTATCGACCATCAAGCGTGGCTATGGGAACGTGCTTTAGGTCGTGACCTTAATGATACGGAGTATGCAGAGCTTTATGATCTAGAACAACTTATGCTAGATCGCAAAGTGTTGCCTAGCGGTCGCACTTTGTGGTTGGGTGGCACTAATGTTGCTAAAACCCGTGAAGCAAGTCAATTCAACTGTAGCTTTACGAACGTTGAAACTGTATACGATGTGGTTGACGTCCTGTGGCTACTCCTTCAAGGGTGTGGCGTCGGCTTCAAGCCTATTGTTGGAACGTTAAATGGCTTTGCAAAGCCAATTAAGAATATTAAAGTAGTACGTAGTACACGTACTGAAAAAGGCGGTCGGGAGCATAACCTAGAAACCTGGGATCAGGAGTCTAAAACTTGGACTATTTCTGTCGGGGACTCCGCTGAAGCTTGGGCCAAGTCCATTGGCAAACTCATGGCAGGGAAGTATCCAGCAAACACCCTGGTACTTGATTTTAGTCAACTACGGCCAGCCGGAGAGCGACTAAAGGGTTACGGTTGGATTTCTAGCGGAGATGATGCAATTGCTAAGGCATATATGGCTATTGCAACTATTCTCAATGGTCGCGCTGACAGCCTGTTGACGCGAATGGACATTCTGGATATTGTGAACCATCTTGGTACCATTCTGTCCAGTCGTCGTAGTGCTGAGATTGCTTTGTTCGAGTATGGTCAGCCCGAATGGGAAGAATTTGCTGTTGCTAAGAAAGATTGGTGGTTGCACAATAATGCTCACCGCACTCAATCTAATAATAGTCTAGTATTTAAAGAGAAGCCTTTGCGTAAAGACCTGGAAAAGATTTTCCAGATGATGGAAGAAGCTGGTGGTTCGGAACCTGGCTTTGTGAACGAAGTGGAAGCTCTGCGTCGTGCACCGTGGTTCAAGGGCTGTAATCCTTGTGTGGAGATTCTGCTTGGAAACAAATCCTTCTGTAATCTTACAGAAACTGATATCGGAAAGTTCAAGGGCAACACCGCCGGACTGCACGAAGCTATTCGCCTTGCTGCTAGAGCAAACTACCGACAGACATGTGTCGATTTACGGGACGGCATCTTACAAGAAGCATGGCATCTTAACAATTACTTCATGCGTCTCTGCGGAGTTGGAATTACAGGTATCGCCACGCGGCCAGACATGGGAAGTTACGACTACGAGTATCTCAAGCGTACTGCAACTGGCGCAGCGATTGGAATGGCTCTTGAGCTTGGCTTGCCCGCCCCTAAGAACGTCACCTGTGTTAAGCCTAGTGGCACCTTGAGTAAGATCATGGACACTACTGAAGGCACACATAAACCTCTAGGTAAGTACATTTTCAATAATGTGCAGTTTAGTAAGTATGATCCAGTTGTTGACAAATGTCGCCAAGCAGGGTATAAAATCATTAACCATCCTGTTGACGATAGCGGAGTTCTAATTACGTTTCCTGTAGCTTGGGAAAACGTGCCATTCCATAAAGTAGATGGCAAAGAGGTTAACCTAGAAACTGCTATAGATCAATTAGAGCGATACAAAATGCTACAAACTAGTTGGAACCAACAAAATACTTCAGTGACCATTAGCTATAGTCCAGAAGAAGTTCCAGCAATTATTGATTGGTTACTTGTTAATTGGGATATTTATGTAGGTGTTAGCTTCATCTATCGTACTGACCCAACTAAGACTGCTCAAGACCTTGGTTACCTATACTTACCACAAGAAGTGGTTACTGAGGAAACTTACAAAGAGTACGTGTCTCAACTAAGACCAGTTGACTTAAACAATACGGAAAGTTTTGACGAACTTGTCGACTCAGACTGTTCAACGGGGGCTTGCCCAATTAAGTGATATGAACTTTAACTTTTCTTTAACAGACGAAGAAGCTAATGTAATTCTAAGCGCGTTAGGGGAGCTGCCTGCAAAGGTAGCTATCCCTATCATCAATAAGCTGCACGAGCAAGCTAGATTTCAGATTGATGCTGCGGAAGTAACTACTGAAGCTGAATAAACAAAAAGCCCCTAAGCATTGCTGCTTAGGGGCTTTTTTATTGCTTAATTATTATAAGCTAGGATAATTTGCTTACACATTTTGGAACGTACAATATCGTCGTCCAAGAAGTGCACCACTTCAACACCCGGAATCTTCTCTAGTCGCGTAACGGCATCTAGGAGTCCTGAGTCAGGGATATCTACCTGCTTAGGGTCACCACTAAGCACAACCTTGCAGTTTTTACCAATACGTGACAATAACATCTTAAGTTCAGTTTTTGTCAAGTTTTGAGCCTCATCAACAAGAATAATGCAATTATCAAAACTGCTACCACGCATAAACCCAATAGGTCTAGGCTCAATTTCCTTGGATTTAAGTGAATACTCGTAGAAACCTTTACCTAGATTTCTTGTAAATACACTTTCAAAAGGTTGCAGGTATGGAGCGTACTTCTCGTCTAGCTCGCCGGGTAAGAAACCCATACCGCGCCCAGTCTCTACGTTAGGTCGTGTTAGTACAATTTTTGAAATACGTCTATGGAATAATTCGCCAGCGGCATAAGATGCAGCTACATAGGTTTTACCTGTGCCCGCACTGCCGATACCAAAAACCACGTCATTAGTTTTAATTGCATCAAGATAGGTTTCTTGAGCATAGTTTAGAGGTTTAACATCCTGATAACCAAACTCAATAGGGTTTTGTTGGTTATTAGGGTTGCCACGACGTGCTTTTTTACTAGAACTTGCCATATGTTTCCTAGTTAGTTAATGAAGACAAATTTCTGTCTGCCAAATTTCATTATAGCAGAACAGTTAATACTTTGCAACAAAATTTTTAATTCTGCTTCCAGAACTTTTGATACTTATTGGCTCTAATCTTTAATACATCTTTTACATGATGCCTATTAATATCACAAGCCGATCTGTTGCCGTATAGTGGTGTTTTGGATTTCAAGCAAAAGTTCTCGACATTTCCAAACCATTTACTAGCATCGCACGTAGAGCTAATATGGCAAGCTCTGCGTTCTTTGTCTAAACCACCAATACCACCGTTATATGCAGCATCTCCGAAAGCTAAAGCATCAAAAGGTGATGCGGACTTAGGCAAATAGTACTGGTAGTTATCCTTGCTTTTTAGCACAACTGCTCTTATTTGCAAGTCTGGTCTCTCATATACATTATGCCAGCTAAACTCATATAACTCTGCTTTGTGCTTGGCCCTAATCTCTGCTAAAGCATCGAAACGAATAGTTCCGTCAGTTCTATATGCCCTGGTAATCTGACCCAAACCCGCACCTTCTTCCCTAGCGGACTTAAGGCGCGACTTTGGATTCCAACAACGGGAATGTGTTAAGCTAATACAGCTTTCGTGTTCGATAAGACTACCAAGGGCCCAGGCTTTGGGTGGTCTGCCCAAAGCCTTTCTTGCTCTTTAACTAAGGTATGTACGTGAGTTTGTGCTTGCTGAGGGATATACGTAGTTACATCCTGTGCATACACTTGAGAGCCGAATAGTCCTAGTAGTCCGAAAATTACTATACAGATACCTAGAAAGGTTAAACCACTCCCAGTAGCCGTCTCTTTAGCTTTACGATATAGATTACCCATATCGATATAGTCAAATAGAGCCTTGCGAGCTAGGTGTGCAAAAGCCACTGCAATTACTGGCGTAGCCAGTTGAGCCAGAAAACTTAGGGTCAGGCTGCCTTTATCAGGATCACTTACTAGTAAGTAAGCTACTACTGCTAGTGATCCTAGAATAAGGAAAATATTACGAAAACGAAAAAATTTCATTTATAAACTCTAATGGTAAATACTGCCGATCTGATATTATCTTGACTGGTTTTAAACAGAATATCAGTTCTATAGTCTTTATATTGGGTACTACTATCTAGGGCACATGGAGGTACTCTTACTAAGATGTTTTTACCTTGTTGTGGTTTAACATCTGTAAGAGCTAATCCTGAGCTAACTTGCTCTATTCCATTAACCATTTCTGTTGGGTGGTTAATTAATTCACTTAGGTCGAGAGTATATACTATACTCTCTAACTCTCGTTTATCTACTCTAGGGATAGCATTGCCCGGTTGTTTTACTTTTACTACAGACATTAAACCTCCTGTACAATTACGTTAATCTCGTCCTCAAGTACAAGACCTCCGGTAGTATTTACTAATACCGTAATCTTATACGTATTACTATCAGCACCTCCCGAGATTACACACTTTACAGAATTGCCTCCATTAATCATGGTATAAGACACGCTCAGTGCAGCATTAGATACTTCTGTAACTACTAAAGCTACTGTATCAGTTCTGGCAGCTAGAAAGTCCTCATAGCTAATGTCGAAGTCTATAATCTCTCGTGGTTGTTTTGTTATGGTTCCTAGTACTGCCATAAATTACCTCAAATATCTAATCTTATAATAGGTGAGCTAAACAAGTAAGTATGCTCCACAACACCACTAAACAATCTGTCCCCTGAAGCGAATGATATAGATCTATCAGAAGCTAAGTTAACTACTCTGGCACTAGATACTAATACTGGTAGGTCTCTACTAATAGTAAAGTTAACGTTATTAGGTCTTACAAATGTTATATTACTATTAATCCAATCTGGTAATAGTAACGCGAATGAGCTGGCCCTAATATTGCTTGTAGCTGAGAGACGTACCCCTATCCTTAAATTAGCTTGTGAGCTATTAGATATTGAACTGGAGCCACTTAGTATAGCAATATTTACCAGCCGTGGGTTATTACTAAGTAACCCTATGTTAGTACTACTTGCAAAGACTACTAAACTGCCTAGAATGGAACTATTTGCAAAATTGCTGATAGTGCTCGCAGAGGCCATCCTAATGCTAGTATTAACTGCTCCGCTTGCTACAATTGAGGAGCTTGCGGAACTTTGTAATCTAATACTTGTAGTAATATTGCCAGTGCTTGTTGCAGAGGTATTTGAAGAACTCTGCATCCTAATACTGGTAGTAATATTGCCTAAGCTGGTATTATTTACGGGCGTAAAACTTGCTAAGCGTATGCCGTTTACTATACTAGCGGCAGATGTAATTGCTGAAGTTAGTATTCCTGCAAACCTAATAACTGTAGTAATAGCTCCTGTTGAAGTCTTACTAATATTATTAGAGCTAGCTAATCTTATGTTAGTAGTTAAATTGGTAGTGCCATTATTAACTACACTACCCGTAGCAGCCAGTCTAATACTAGTGGTCAAATTACCCGAAGATGTAGAACTTAGTGCAGATACACTAGCTAACCTTATGCTAGTATTAATGTTAGCAGCTGTTGTGGCGCTAATAGTACTAGAACTAGCTATCTCAATTGAGGGTATTACAAGCCCTGCTGAAGATACTATAGTAGAATTAGCTGATCCTGCTAGCCTAATTGAAGTAGTAACGTTACCAGACGTAGTTGAAGAAATATTACTAGAACTGGCCACTTCTAACGAGTCGGGTCTTAGTGCTATAGTAATAAATGCTGCAGTGTTGCTTGTAGCACTAGTAACAGCAGGTCCGCTAACTGTAGTATTTACAGGCAGAGCCGTATTACTAACACCGATAGCTATACCTCCACCTACACCTTGGTTGTTTACTTGATCGAATACTATAGATTCATCTGATACAGACGCTGTACTAAATGCGCTCAAGTTACCTGTAGCGTTGCCGTCCCTATCGTTACCAATGAACCAAGCTATACAGTTGTCCTCACCTGGAGTAGTAATATCAGGTAAAGTCCATGCTGTAGCAGCTGTACTCTGAACGCTAGTAGTAAATGTAGAGATAGGTGAGGCTTGATTAACTCCAGACCACGCAGCAATTACACCACCAGTAACGTTACCTGCATCTGCCAGAGCTACTGAAGATTCAGAAGGCCCTGCTATTTTTTGAAACAAAGAAATAGCAACTGCGCCAATAGCACCAGCAGTACCAGTACCAGAACTCCCAATAGCAGTCCAACCGCTAGGCGTTGCGACTGTCTCGTTAGCTGTGTGTACTGCTAATATTAGTAGGTTACCTTCTACTATACCGGAAGGCAGGGTAATTGTAGGGGCACCAGTACTTTGGGTAAAAGTCCCTACCCCTAAATATAGTACTGACATAAGAGCCCCTTAATTATCAATCAATAGTAAACTGTAAAGATGCTGGTGGGAATACTGGAGCAGCGTCACCGTTGTTAACTGTCTTAGATGCTGTTAGTGCATTGTGTAAGATTAGGTTACCAGCAGATGCTGCATCAAAAACTCCATAATGACTAACCACGCCCCAGTTACCCGTAGGTGCAGGGAATGTGATATTGGCGTTATTACTAGTAGTACCTGTAGTACCCGAGCTAGCCGTAGTTGTACCCGCACCTTGTGTACCTGCCCAGTTAGCTAAGGAGCTAGTTACAGCTACTCTGGCATAGCTACCACCGGTTACTTCTGTACCACCACCCGCATCACTTGGAGCTGCTGTAAATAGGGCCACATATAAAGTTGTAGGTCCGGTACCCGCGGCTGCGGAAGCACCAGTAATACCCAAAGCCTGACCTCTAAAGAAGAAGTCGATCCATTTATTTTCTAGAAAATTACTTGCTGCGGACATACTTAGTCCTCCTTAGGTAAGTTGGCTAAAGTTCT
>JACCDX010494177.1_pt1 | contig 20902 bp, 18 predicted proteins | sample 7449681 | NCBI WGS metagenome assembly JACCDX01 (sample SAMN15323450, study PRJNA562643) | freshwater metagenome | isolation source: river surface water | place: USA:Blue River Watershed | collected 2017-08-18
AGGCCGACTTCAGGGCGGGCGGGTTTCGGGTGGTGCCGCCGGCCACCGCGCGCCATGGCGCCTACATCGCCAAGAATGTGGTGTTGATGCCTTCTTACGTGAACATCGGCGCCTATGTGGATGAGGGCACGATGGTGGACACCTGGGCCACCGTAGGCTCCTGCGCACAGATTGGCAAAAACGTTCACCTCTCGGGGGGCGTTGGCATTGGCGGCGTGTTGGAACCCATCCAGGCCAATCCCACCATCATTGGGGATAACTGTTTTATTGGCGCCCGATCCGAGGTGGTCGAAGGCGTGATCGTGGAAGACAACGCGGTCTTATCCATGGGCGTGTTCATCGGACAGTCCACCAAGATTTTCGATCGTGAGACCGGGACGGTCAGCTATGGGCGCGTGCCGTCGGGGGCGGTCGTGGTACCGGGCAGCCTGCCGTCGGCCGACGGAAAATATTCCTTGGCCTGCGCGGTGATTGTGAAACGCGTCGATGCACAGACCCGGGCCAAGACCGGCATCAACGAGCTGCTGCGCGGAGACTGATGAACGCCCCCGCCTCATTTGCGTCCATGCAGAGCGTGATCCGGCTCTACGGCATTCCCAACTGCGATCAGGTGCGCGCCGCGCGTGCCTGGTTGAAAACCCATGGTCGCGAACCGGAGTTCATCGACTTCAAAAAAGTTGGTGTGACGGCGTCCACGCTGGACCGTTGGCTCACTCATCTGCCATGGGATGCACTGCTCAATCGCCGTGGCATGACCTGGCGTCAGCTCGATCCTGCGGTTCGGGTGCAGATCGTGGACCAGGGGTCGGCCACTGAGCTCATGCTGGCTCATCCGCTGATCATCAAGCGTCCGGTTCTGGAAGTCGGTGAGAAAATATCGGTGGGGTTCTCCGAGCCGCTTTACCGTAATCTGTTTCCTGTCGACTAAGATGGGTTGACCATCGCCCCGCGTATGCCACTGCCAACCTCTACCCCCACACTCGAACTCGCACGCCAATTGATCCGGCAGCCCTCGGTCACACCGCAGGACGCCGATTGCTGCGACATCATCGCGGCGCGCCTGGCACCCCTCGGATTTACGACAGAGTTTCTTCGGTTTGGAGAGGTCACCAACCTATGGGCCGTTCGTGAGGGCGGATGCCCGGGGCCGACGCTGGTGCTGGCCGGTCACACCGATGTCGTGCCACCCGGCCCATTAGAGAAGTGGACCCACCCCCCGTTTGCCGCTGACATCAGTGGGGATCAGCTCTATGGCCGTGGCGCATCGGACATGAAGTCCTCGTTGGCCGCCTTTGTCGTGGCCACTGAGCGCTTTATCCAGAACACCCCGCAGTTCAACGGCCGCTTAGCCTATCTGATCACCTCGGATGAAGAAGGCCCGGCCATCGACGGCACGGTGCAGGTGGTCCGCGAGCTGGCCCACCGTGGCGAGCTCCTGGATTACTGCATCGTCGGCGAACCCACCTCGGTCTCAGTGCTCGGTGACATGCTCAAAAATGGCCGGCGCGGATCCCTGTCCGGTGCCCTGGTGATTCATGGTCGGCAAGGCCACATTGCCTACCCGCACCTGGCCGAGAATCCGATCCATACGTTTGCACCGGCATTGGCCGAGCTGGCCGCCATGCGCTGGGATGACGGCAATACCTATTTCCCGCCGACCACATGGCAGGTCTCCAACATTCACGCGGGCACCGGCGCCACCAATGTCATTCCCGGAGAGTGTCGCGCCCAGTTCAACTTCCGCTTCGGCAGTGTGAGTTCTCCGGAAGCCTTACGGCAACGACTGGAAACGGTGCTGTCCAAACACCAGCTGCGGTTCAGTATCGAATGGACCTTGGGCGGAGACCCCTACCTCACGGCACCCGGAACCCTCTGCGATGCGGTCTGCAGCGCGATACAACAGGTCACGGGGCAGACCGCGGAACTGTCCACCACCGGTGGAACCTCTGATGGCCGCTTCATTGCCAAACACTGCCGCGAGGTGATCGAATTCGGGCCGCCCAATGCCACCATTCATCAGATCGACGAACGCATCTTGGTGGCTCACCTTGAACCATTAACGCGCATCTATGAAGGCGCAATGCGCACCCTACTGACCGCGTGACGCTCGGCGAGTGCATTGCGCGGGGTGAGGCGCAATTTCTTCAATCCGATGTGCACTTTGGGCAGGGCACGCTCACGGCCTGGGATGAAGCCCGCTGGCTCGTGCTGGCCGCACTCGCGCTGCCCGTGGACAGTCCGATCGAGGTAGAGCAACGGCCGCTGACCGAGCCCCAGGTCGCCGCCGTCAATGCGCTGCTGGCCCGCCGCATCCGGGAGCGACAACCGGCTGCCTATCTGACCCGCACCGCCTGGTTGAAGGGCTACTCCTTTTATGTGGATGAACGCGTCATCATTCCCCGTTCATTCATTGCCGAGCTCATCATCGATCGGTTTCAGCAATGGGGGGTGTCCGCGGCACGTATCACGCGCGTGCTCGATGTCTGCACCGGATCTGGTTGTCTGGCCATCTTATCGGCCGAAAGGTTTCCTCAGGCAGAGATCGTCGCCAGCGATCTCAGTGCCGAGGCCCTCGAGGTGGCGGCCATCAATGTCGCTCAGTATGGGCTCACGGATCGTATCCGTCTTGTGCACTCCGATGTGCTGTCGGCCATACCGCAGCAGCCCTTTGACCTGATCGTCTCGAATCCGCCCTATGTGCCCGCCCATAAGCGCGCGGGGCTTCCCCCGGAGTTTCGTTGCGAGCCCGATATGGCCCTGATTGCCCCCGATGCCGGAATGGCCGTGGTGCGTCAACTGTTACGGGATGCACCACGGTTTCTGGGCAATGAAGGACTGCTGGTGATCGAGATCGGCCATGAGAAAAAAGCCTGTCAGCGACTGCTGAGGCAGGAGTTTGGGGCAATGCCCGTGCAATGGGTGCGCACTGCAGAACAGCAGGATAATGTGTTTGTTGTTTCACAATCGGTTCTACGCCGTCATCCCTGGAGACCCGCCCCATGATCACGCTCTACACCTGGCCCACACCGAACGGAAAAAAAGTACAAATCATGCTGGAAGAGACTGGCCTGCCCTACTGCGCCGTCCCGGTGAACATTTCAAACAATGAACAGTTTGCACCAGACTTTCTGAAGATCAGTCCGAACAATAAGATCCCCGCCATCGTCGATACCGATGGCCCCGCTCCCCGTGCTGGCCGTCCCTACTCCTTATTCGAGTCGGGCGCGATTCTGGTCTATCTGGCCGGCAAGGTCGGCCAGTTTATGGGCAAGAACGACCGAGAACGCTTTGATGTCTTGCAGTGGGTGATGTTTCAAATGGGTGGCCTGGGTCCTATGCTGGGCCAGGCCCATCACTTCCGCATCTATGCGCCCGAACAGGTGCCCTATGCCATTCATCGCTACACGCAGGAGGCACACCGGCTCTATGGAGTGCTCGATACCCGCTTAGGCGAGTCACGTTTTCTCGGCAGTGCGCATTACAGCATTGCAGACATCGCCTGTTGGCCATGGATCGCCTCGCACGAGCGTCAGGGGATCCGGCTCGGCGACTTTCCACATGTGGAACGCTGGTTCAACACCATTGCCGCGCGACCGGCCGTGCAACGCGGCATCGCGATCTTCTCCGATCTACGCAAATAGCATCGTGTTGCTGTGACCACCGCGTCCATGCTGATGTCGATCGATCAGGCCATCGCCCGATGGGATGATCTCGATGCCATCATCGATGTGCGCTCGCCTGCGGAGTGGTTGTTGGATCATATTCCGGGCGCCATCAATGCACCGGTCTTATCCAACGAGGAGCGCATCGAGATCGGCACGCTCTACAAGACGTCCGCCTTTGAGGCCAAAAAGCGGGGGGCGGCCCTGGTCGCACGCAATATCGCGATGGCCTTAGAGGACACGTTCGCGCAGCAGCCGCGGGGGTGGCGTCCTCTGGTCTATTGCTGGCGCGGCGGAAATCGAAGCCATGCATTGGCCACGGTCATGCACCGGATCGGCTGGAAGGTCGCCGTCCTGGAGGGTGGTTACGCCGCTTACCGAAAATATGTCATCTCGGATCTGGAGCGATGTGCCCAACGTCTGTCGTATAAGGTGATCTGCGGTGTGACCGGATCAGGGAAAACCGCCGCCCTGCGCCAACTGGAAGCCCAGGGGCATCAGGTGCTCGATCTTGAGCGGCTGGCCCATCATCGCGGCAGCCTACTGGGCCATGAGCCCACCGGGGCACAACCCAGCCAAAAGTATTTTGAGACTCAGATCTGGAACACCCTGCGCCGGTTCACACCCGATCGTCCGGTGTTCGTGGAGTCAGAAAGCCGCAAGATCGGCGCGGTACAGCTGCCGGAGGCACTGATTCAGAAAATGCGTGACAGCGACTGCATTGAACTGTTACCCCCAATGTCGGAACGGGTCATGTTTTTATGTCGGGAGTACGATCATTTTTTTAAGGCAGCCGATACCCTGATCGCGCAACTCTCGCGACTCACGCCGCTGGTCGGTCACGAACGACTCCAGCAATGGATTGATCTTATCCATGCGCAACGATGGCCTGAACTGGTTGAATCGCTACTGATTCATCACTACGATCCGACCTACACGGCCTCGATGCGGCGGAACTACGCACGCTATCCCCAGGCCGAACGCATGTCGGCCCACTCCGGAAGTTTCGGATCGCCAGCAACCGGTGCGGTCTGCACCAATTCGGCCTACCGTTCGGTCTACACCAATACGCCCTAAGGCCGTTCGGTCTTCGCCAGTTTGTCCGGAAAGGTCTTGACCCCGATCGCGTCGCGCTTCATCGCGACCCACCGGTCTAGGGTGTCCGCAGCGGCCGACTGCTCGAGGCGCTGTAACTCCCGCGACAACACCTCCTTGACCGCCACCGCATCCGAAGCCGGGGCCAGCGTCGACTCAATCACGGCCACCCAGGCCGCTGCCGATCGCTCGGAGGCCGGCACGCTCAGGGCGGCAGGTAATCCCTTGGCATCCGCCGCGAAAATCGCCTGCACCACCTCAGGGGGAAGGTCACCGGCCCCCTTTTGCTGGTCCGTACGGGTCAGCGTGCGCGGCGACGCGATGGCCGCTGGCAATGCCTTGGAGGCCGAGAACTCTTTTGCTGCGGCGTCCGCCAAGGCCGATGCTTTCTCCGCGGCCTTGCGCGTGCGCAGTAGGCGTTCCACCTGGGGTTTCACACGATCAAGCGGCACAGTGGCCGCAGGACGATGAGCCACCACGCGGGCGGCCGCTAAAACACCGGGCGCAATCTCAATGGCCTCTGTATTGCGTTTATTGACCAAGGCATCGCTCGAAAACAAAGCGGCGATCAGCTTTGGATTGGCGAAGACGCGTTGCAGTTCGGGTGAAAGCTTCTCCACCGGGCCCTGACGTTGCACGCGTTTGATCGACTGAATGGACAGTCCAAACTTTTTGGCCGCGGGCTCCAGTGAATCCGATTGCTCGTACACAAGATTGGAAAACTGCTCCACCATGTCCGCCGATCCCGGCTTGGTGAACGCCACCACGGCGACATCGACTTCCTCGGGCGATTGAAAATCCCCGGCGTTGGACTCGTAGAACGATTGAATCTCGGCATCGGACACAGATACCGACCCCATCAGATCTGCAACGGGAAACTTCTTGATGCGCACGGCACGCGTCTCCAACGCCGACTGGGCCAGGCGTCGGGCGACCGAACGCGGCGCAATCGTCGTACCGGCGATCGCCGCGGGTAACACCTCGGTTAACAGGTCCACCCGCACACGTTGCTCAAATCCTTCCGCCGTAAGTCCCTGGGCCTTCAGCGCGCTCTCATAGAGCGCCATGTCGAACTTGCCGTCCTTTTGAACGGCCGGAATGCTGGCAATTGCCCGTCGCATCTGGGCATCCGAGATCCGAACCCGCAGATCCACCGCGGAGGTCAGCAGAATCTGCTGAGTCACCAGATCATTTAATGTCGACACACGGGAGGCAGTGGTATCGAGCAAGGAGGCATCCACGCGGCCACCCAACTGGTTGCGGACCCGGTCCAACGTCTGCTGATGGGCGCGCTCCCATTGCGGATATTGAATTTTGACCTTTCCGACTTTGGCCACCGTGGCCGCATCACTGCCCGGTGAGATTAGATCCCAGGCGCCGACCACCACGAACGAGGGAATGATCAACAGAAGAATCAGCCCAAGGAAGATACGCTGGTGTTTGCGAACGGATTCGAACATAAACGATGACCGTAATGGGTTGGCGGAGTGGACGGGACTCGAACCCGCGACCCCCGGCGTGACAGGCCGGTATTCTAACCAACTGAACTACCACTCCTTTTTCGGACAGAACACATGAGCAGTCGTGTGGTGGGTGCTGAGAGGGTCGAACTCCCGACCTACGCCTTGTAAGGGCGCCGCTCTACCAACTGAGCTAAGCACCCACGTTGACCGCCTCTACTGCTGCTCTTGCTGCTTTTTTCTTTTTACGCTTTGCAATTTTTTGCCCTTTTGAGGCAAGCCTACAAGTATAAAAAAAATGGGCCGCTCGATCAAGCAGCCCAGTCGGCACGCCATTTCACGGGCGCCATGGCCCTGGGGGCTATTTATTGATGGCGTCTTTCAGGGCCTTGCCCGGTCGAAACTTTGGCACCTTGGCCGCCTTGATTTTGATGGAGGCACCGGTCTGAGGATTGCGCCCCATACGTGCGGCCCGCTTGCCCACGGCAAACGTGCCAAATCCCACCAGGGTCACCGATCCGCCCTTGCGCAGGGTAGTGCGCACGCCGCCGATCACCGCATCCAATGCGCGGCCAGCCGCCGCCTTCGATACATCGGCTTCTTTGGCGATGTGCTCGATCATTTCATTTTTATTCACAAAAAGCCCTCTCTTCTAACTCAGACACAGATTTATTATTTTTGGTGATGCATCAACCTAAGATGGCACCGAGCGCGCCAATAGCGCGTAAGCCTAATGATTGAAGCGATCGGACACTATTAACGCTGAAATCATTAATGATGTCAAGAAAGGTGTACGCATGGTTCTCGGAATGCGCCGCACATTTCTTGTGCGCGGCGCGATACGGAGGACACCGATCGCTAATGCGGCAATGGTTCCGTGGGTGGCGGAATGACCCGCGCCTCTGCCGCTTTCGCGTCCGAGGTGGCGCTCACCACCGCTTCGTCCTCGTCAGGAAGCGGCGTTGGCGTACGTGACAACGCCAGATCCAACACCTGGTCGATCCATTTCACCGGAACGATCTCCAACGCGCTTTTCACATTCTGCGGAATCTCGGCCAGGTCACGGACATTTTGCTCGGGAATCAACACCTTCTTGATGCCACCGCGGTGCGCCGCCAGGAGCTTCTCTTTCAGGCCGCCAATCTGCAGCACTTCGCCCCGCAACGTAATTTCCCCGGTCATGGCCACATCGGCGCGCACCGGAATGCCGGTCATGGCCGAGACCATGGCCGTGGTCATGGCGATACCCGCACTCGGACCATCCTTGGGCGTGGCGCCTTCGGGCGCGTGAATATGCATGTCTTTTTTCTCAAACAGATCGTCACGAATCCCCAAACGGCGGGCCCGCGACCGCACCACCGATCGGGCGGCCTCGACGGACTCTTTCATGACATCCCCCAGGGATCCGGTTCGGATGATCTGGCCCTTGCCGGGCATCACGGCCGCCTCGATGGTCAGCAGCTCACCGCCGACCTCGGTCCAGGCCAGTCCCGTCACCTCGCCGACCTGGTCCTCTTTCTCGGCAACACCATAAGTGAACTTGCGCACCCCAAGGAAATCCTCGATGTTCTCGCCGCTGACCTTGACCGGTGCCGTGGCCTTTTTGGTCAGAACCATGCGGGTGACCTTGCGGCAGATCTTGGAGATCTCCCGCTCTAAGCCGCGCACGCCGGACTCCCGGGTATAGGTGCGAATAATCTCGCGAATCGCCGATTCCGCCACCTCGATCTCACCGGCCTTCAGACCCGTGTGCTTGATTTGTTTGGGAAGCAGATAGCGCGTCGCGATATTGATCTTTTCCTCTTCCGTGTAGCCGGAGAGCTTGATCACCTCCATACGATCGAGCAAGGCCGCTGGAATATTCAAGGAGTTCGCCGTGGCCACAAACATCACATCGGAGAGGTCGTATTCGACCTCGACATAATGGTCCACAAAGGCGTGGTTTTGTTCCGGGTCGAGCACCTCTAACAACGCACTGGCCGGATCACCCCGGAAATCCATTCCCATCTTGTCCACTTCGTCAAACAGGAACAACGGGTTGCGCACACCGGTCTTGGTCAGGTTCGAGAGCACCTTACCGGGCATCGAACCAATATAGGTTTTACGGTGGCCACGGATTTCCGCTTCATCGCGCACGCCTCCGAGTGCCATGCGCACGAACTTACGGTTCGTGGCCCGTGCAATGGACTGCCCCAGCGAGGTCTTACCGACACCGGGTGGCCCCACCAGGCACAGAATCGGAGCCTTCACCTTGTCCACACGTTGCTGCACGGCCAGGTATTCCAGGATCCGCTCTTTGACCTTTTCCAGGCCGTAGTGCTCTTCCTCGAGCACCTTTTCGGCATCGGTGAGGTTATTGTTGATCTTGCTCTTCTTTTTCCAAGGAAGGCTCACCAAGGCATCAATGTAATTGCGCACCACCGTGGCCTCGGCCGACATGGGCGACATCATGCGAAGCTTCTTTAACTCGGCATTGGCCTTGTCCAGGGCCTCTTTGGGCATGCGGGCCGCCTTGATCTTCTTATCGAGTTCATCGAGTTCGCTGTCCTCTCCCTCGCCCAGCTCCTTTTGAATGGCTTTCACCTGCTCATTCAAATAGTATTCCCGCTGGCTTTTCTCCATCTGGCGCTTCACGCGGCCACGGATCCGTTTTTCCACCTGCAGGATGTCCAGCTCCGTTTCGATCAAGGCCAGCAGTTTTTCCAGACGCTCGATCACCGGCACCACCTCCAGCACCATCTGCTTTTGCTCAAGCTTCATGGGCAGATGGGCGGCGATGGCATCGGCCAACCGACCGGCATCCTCAATGCTCATGAGACTGTTCAGAATCTCGGCCGGGATCTTTTTGTTGAGTTTTACGAACTGATCAAATTGGTTCAGGATGGTCCGGCGCAGCGCCTCGACCTCGGGGCCCTCGGGCGCCTCGGGCGACATCGGCTCGCACCGCGACGTCAGGTACGTGCCTTCATCTTCGACTTCCAGGACCCGTGCCCGCTGCGATCCCTCGACCAGCACCTTGACCGTGCCATCGGGCAGTTTCAGCATTTGAAGAATGCTGGCCACGCAGCCAATGTCGTAGATGTCGGTCGCGGCCGGATCATCCTGGGCGGCACTCTTTTGAGCCGCCAGAAAAATATGCTTGCCCGCCTCCATTGCGACCTCCATGGCCTTGATGGACTTGGGGCGGCCCACGAAGAGCGGGATGACCATGTGAGGAAAGACCACCACGTCGCGCAGCGGCAGCATCGGCAACGACACTGGCTCTTCGGGCAATAGGTCAATTTTGGACATCAGGCACTCCGTAAAAGGGGTTGAACCGTGAAGATGGGGCTAGCGCCGGCAAAAAACAAGGGGCACCGGACACGCGTGGGGTGAAAACCCGACAAAACCAGAAAAAACGCAAGCCCAATATGTTTTTCCACATGCCACGTGGAGTCCCTCGGCACAGGTTGTGCTGTGCGTGAGGCCTAGGCACCGCTGGCTAATTTCTGGGGCTCTCCGTAAATCAACAGCGGTTTGCCGTCACCCGTGATGGCCGACTCATCGATCACCACCTTGGTGACGTTCGCCTGTCCTGGAAGATCAAACATGGTGTCCAGCAATACCTGCTCAAGGATGGATCGCAGCCCGCGGGCGCCTGTCTTGCGCTTGATGGCTTTTTTCGCAATCGCGGATAAAGCGGCCGGTCGAATCTCGAGTTCAACACCTTCCATCGCAAACAGCGCCTGATACTGTTTGACCAGGGCATTTTTCGGTTCAATCAGAATCTCAATCAGGGCGTCTTCACGCAATTCATCGAGCGTGGCCACCACCGGAAGACGGCCCACGAGCTCCGGAATCAATCCGAACTTGATCAGATCTTCCGGTTCCACTTCCCGGAACAGTTCGCCGACATCCCGATCGCTCGGGGAACGGACCTCCGCTCCAAATCCAATGGAGGTCTTCTCGGTGCGGTTCCGGATGACCTTATCCAGACCATCGAACGCTCCGCCACACACGAACAGAATATTTGTCGTGTCGATCTGCACAAAATCCTGATTGGGATGCTTACGGCCACCTTGCGGGGGCACCGATGCCACCGTGCCCTCGATCAGCTTGAGTAACGCCTGCTGCACGCCCTCTCCGGATACATCACGGGTGATGGACGGGTTATCCGATTTACGGGTGATCTTGTCGATCTCATCAATGTAGACAATTCCGCTTTGTGCCTTCTCGACCTCGTAGTTGCAGTTCTGCAGCAGCTTCTGAATGATGTTTTCCACATCTTCGCCCACATAGCCGGCCTCGGTGAGCGTGGTGGCATCGGCAATCACGAAGGGAACATTCAGCAGTCGGGCCAGGGTCTGGGCCAGCAGGGTCTTACCGGACCCGGTCGGGCCGATCAAAAGAATATTGCTCTTGGCCAGTTCCAACTCGGCCTTGGCGTCCGCCTTGAGCTCACCCCGATGCCGCAGACGCTTGTAGTGGTTGTAGACGGCCACCGACAGAATCCGCTTGGCGGTGGACTGGCCAATCACGTATTGGTCTAAGCGTGCAGCAATTTCTTGTGGGGTGGGCAGGCCATCCTTCGCCGCCTCGGGCTCCGCGGCCTGCTCGTCGCGGATGATGTCATTGCAGAGGTCGATGCATTCGTCGCAGATAAACACCGACGGGCCAGCGATCAGCTTTTTTACCTCATGCTGGCTCTTGCCACAAAAGGAGCAATACAGCAGTTTCTCGCTCGACCCTTTTTTCTCAGCCATCCGTGCTCTCGCGATGCGTCAGTACCTTGTCCACGATGCCATACTGTAACGCATCCTGCGCGGACATAAAGTTGTCGCGATCGGTGTCACGGGCGATGGTCTCCAGGGACTGACCGGTCTGCTGGGCCAGGATCGCGTTGAGCTTGTCACGCAGCGCCAGAATCTCTTTCGCATGGATCTCGATATCCGAGGCCTGACCCTGAACGCCGCCCAGTGGTTGATGAATCATCACGCGGCTGTTGGGCAGCGTAAAACGCTTGCCTTTTGCACCTGCAGCAAGCAGGAATGCGCCCATGCTGGCCGCCATGCCCACACACAGGGTGCTGACATCCGGCTTGATGAACTGCATGGTGTCAAAGATCGCCAGTCCTGCGGACACGGATCCGCCAGGTGAATTGATGTAAAGCGAGATGTCCTTGTCCGGATTCTCCGACTCCAGGAACAACAACTGGGCAATCACCAGGTTAGCGCTCTGATCGTTGACCGGACCCACCAGGAAGACCACGCGCTCACGCAACAAACGCGAATAGATATCGTAGGCACGCTCACCGCGACCCGACTGCTCGATCACCATGGGCACCAGGCCCAATCCCACCGGTTCCTGGGCCGACATTGCCCCTGCTGACTCCCGACCTACGCCCCAATGCGACATGCTGACTCCTTTATGCGGTTTAGGCCTGACCACCGTCGGCCATCAAACCTTCCACCGTAACGGCATTCTCGACCACCTTGGCACTCGACAAGGCCCAGTTCACCACGTTGTCCTCGATCACCACGGCCTCGGCCTCGGCCCGCTGCTTCGGCTGGCCCATGAACCAGCCCACAAACGCGTCGGGTTTCTCGTAGGCCGATGCCATCTCTTCCACAAAGGCACGGACTTGGGCCTCGGTGGCCTGGAGATTTCTGGCCTTCACGATCTCTCCAACCAGCAAGCCCAATTTAACCCGCTTGGTGGCCTGCTCGGCGAACAAGTCCGCCGGAATGGGCACATCCTTCATGTTCATGCCCCGGGCCGCCATGTCCTGACGGGTGGAATCCGCTAAACGCTGCGACTCGCTGTCCACCAAGGCCTTGGGGATTTCAAAGCTGGCAAACTGGTTCAACGCATCCATGACCGACGTCTTGGTCTTCGACTTGCAACGATTGGCCACCTCGCGGGCCAGATTCTTGCGCACATCCTCGCGCAGCTGGTGCACATCGCCCGAGGCAATGCCCATGGACTTTGCAAACGCCTCGTCGAGCTCGGGCAGTTTCGGCTCTGCGACGGCCCGGATCTTGATCGTGAATAGCGCGAGCTTGCCCGCCACATCCTTGCCGTGATAGTCCTCGGGAAACTTCAGCGGGAAGGTTTTGCTCTCCCCGACACTCATGCCCACGGCCGCCTCGTCAAACTCTTTCAGCATTGAGCCATCGCCCAGCACGAACATGTAGTTCTCCGACGATCCGCCGGTAAACGCCACGCCATCGATCTCCCCTTTGAAATCCAGGTTCACGCGATCGCCCTTTTGGGAGGCACGGCTCACATCGGAAAAAGTGGTGCGCTGCTTACGCAGTGTCTCCAAGGTGCGCTCCAGGTCGGCGTCCGTGATCTCACAGGTGGTCTTTTTGATCTCCACGCCGGCAAGATCCGGACAAGCGATCTCGGGGTAGACCTCGACCACGGCCTCAAAACGCAGGGCACCGACCGCATCACCCTCGGGGCTGACGGGCGCAATCGACGGTGGTCCTGCCACGCGCAGCTTTTGCTCGGTCACGGCCGTGCTGTAGGCCCGGCTCACCACATCGCCAATGGCATCGGAGTGTGCCTGGGCGCCATAGGTCTGGGCCACCACTTTCATGGGCACCTTGCCTGGACGAAATCCGGGCATCTTCACCGTCTTGCTCAGACGCACCAGACGCTTCTGAGCCTCTTGCTCAACGTCGGCCACGGAGACCGACAGCTGAATGCGGCGTTCAAGGGGGTTGGAAATGGAAGTGGAAGTAGTCATAAATGGTTGATCACAATCAATGGAAAAATCGACTGGTGCGAAGGGGGGGACTCGAACCCCCACACCTTGCGGCGTCAGGACCTAAACCTGGTGCGTCTACCAATTTCGCCACCTTCGCACGACGCGCGCAGCCAATCTAACGCCCGTTTTGTCCGACGCTAGGTCCGCATTGTACTTAGAATCCCGCCATGGACAGGGCGCACCACGGCACGGCGTATCACGGGGGGGAACACTACGAAAACTTCCCCGTCGGGTCATGGCTGCTGCCCGCCAGGATGCGTCCCGCCGTGCTGGCCCTGTACCGATTCGCCCGAACCGGTGACGATCTGGCCGACGAAGGGGCGCTCACCCGGGATGCACGTCTCGCAGGACTCCGGGCGCTGCGGGCGGGTGTGTTGGCACAGACGCCGCAGGGCCATTCGGAGGTTCTGTTTGAGATCGGCGCCGCATTGCGCCGTGCCCTCGATGGCCATGGCCTATCGACCGCGGCACCGGACCGCCTGCTGAGCGCTTTCGAGCAGGACGCCCATAACGCGCCGATGGCGACCGAGACGGCAGTACTGGACTACTGTCATCGGTCAGCGAACCCCATCGGGGAATTATTCCTGCAACTCTCCGGTCTTCACCATCACGCGGCCTATCCCACGCTGCTGAAGGCCTCCGATGACATCTGCACGGGATTACAACTGGCGAACTTCGCGCAGGACATGGCCGAGGATGTGGCGCGCAATCGTCACTACGTGCCGGATGATTGGTGCGACGATGCCGGTGTCGCCACACGCGATGCCTTAGCCCGGCTTCGACCGCCACAACTGCCCATGCGAATGGCCCGGTGGGCCCGGGAACACCTGCACCGCGGTGCCCATCTCTCCGCCCAGATTGGCCGCACACACGTGCGCGATGCCCGGCGACTGGCCATCGAAGTGGCGCTGTGCGTGGAAGGAGGACTCGCCATCACGGACAAGGTGTGCCGAGACCCGGCGGGCGTCTGGCGTCAATCCCCGGTAATTTCACGACATCAACTGCCGGTGTTACTGTTGCGCTCACTTCGTCGTGCTTTTTTCTCACCGCCTGTGTATGGCCTGTCATGACTCCCGATCAGTATTGCGAACGTAAGGTGCTGGAAAGCCGCTCGAATCTGGTGGGTGCATTCAAAATGCTCCCGGATGGCGCGCGCTCGGCCATCACCGCGCTCTACGCGTTTTGTCGCGAAGTCGATGACGTGGTGGATGAATGTTCTGAACCGCAATTGGCGGCGATCAAACTCAGTTGGTGGAAAACGGAGCTCGACCGGCTATTTGCCGGACAACCGACCCACCCGGTGAGTCAGGCACTGGCATCGCGGTTGGAGAAATTCGAGTTACCACGCGAACCGTTCGATGCCGTGGTCGCAGGCTGCGAAATGGATCTTCTGCAAAACCGCTATGCCACGTGGCAGGACCTGGACCAGTACTGCGACCGGGTGGCCGGCGCGGTCGGACTCTTATCGGCGCGCATCTTTGCCCGAAGCAATTCGTCCATGGCCACCGTCTGCGATCAGACGCTGGAATACGCCAACGCACTCGGCCGTGCCTTGCAATACACCAACATCATTCGCGATGTCGGTGACGATGCCCGCAAGGGGCGCATCTACCTGCCCGCCCAGGCGATGGCCGAGTTCCGGGTGGATCCGGCCAGCATCCTTCGCCTGGAACACTCCGATGCCCTGCAGTCCCTGCTCTACGAGATGGCCAAACGCGCCCATGCCCTCTACGATCAGGCGATGGCCTTACTGCCGCGCGAGGCGCGCACTGCCCAACGTCCCGGGTTAATCATGGCCGCGATCTATCGGGAATTATTACGGCTCGTCGAGTCAGAGTCGTTTCGCGTCTTACACCAGCGCATCTCGGTCGCACCGGGTCGCAAGCTCTGGCTCGCCTGGCGCACCTCTCTTGGCATGATGCCCAGCTGATGCATATTGCGATTGTGGGCGGCGGTTGGGCCGGCCTTTCCTGCGCGGTTCGATTACGACAGCATCTCGATACCCGCCACCACGGCTCGACCGGTCACCCGGTGCATCGCATCACTGTCTTTGAATCCGCTCCTCAGTGCGGCGGACGTGCCCGGGGCCTTCACTGGTATGGCCACGCGATCGACAATGGACAGCACCTGACCATTGGCGCCTACCGGGAGACGTTTGCGCTGTTACGCGCTGTCGGCGCCCATCCGTGGGCCCACGACCCCATGGTCTGGAGTGGCATGGACCGACAGGTCATTACCCAACGGTGGAGCGTTCCGGATGTCGCCTGGCCGGCCAGGGTTCTGTCCGCACTCATTCCGGGCAAGGGACCTCGGGGATGGCCGCTCTCGTGGCGCTGGTCGATGGCCCGTACCCTCGTGCACCTGGCCCGGCATCGCTGGAGCGCCCCGGCCATTCCCGTCGCGCAGTGGCTGGCCAGCCAGTGGGTTCCCCGCGGACTGATCGACCATTTCTGGCAGCCCATGACCGAGGGGGCCTTGAACACATCGATCCATGAGGCCAACACGGCGGTCTTAGCGCGCGTGTTACGCGACAGTATCGGTGGCCGTGCTCATGCCACCCGAATTCATCAGCCCCATCACAACCTGAGCACGGATGGTGTGGATCCCATGACCGCATGGTGTGCGCGCCATGACGTGGCGATCCTTACCGGTCATCGCGTCGCGATGATCCGCCCGGGTCCAGAGCCCTCGGACTCCGTGCGCATGACGGTGCAACACGCCGGCATGCCCACCCAGTGCGATGCCGACGCCGTTGTGATCGCACTGCCCTTTCACGACACGCGACGACTGTGGGCCGATTCATCGCTTCCCATCACGTCCGCCATCGCACGGCTCGAGCGCCTCACGGCCCGCGCGATCACGACCGTATGGATTGAACTGCCATCGCACCACCAGTTGAGATGCGCTCAGTGGCCAGCCTGGTTTATCTTGAATCCGATCCGAGACGTGCCGCATCTCGGCCAGGTCGTTGTGATGCGGGGCGCGGTGATGGGCGTGGTGATCAGCGCGCGCGATGCCCAGGCCGTGGATCACGCGCGCGATTCGGATTCGCTTCGAGAGCAACTGATCGCCCAGCTTGGCGTGGACATCTCCGATCTGCCGCAGAAGTGGATCACCGAGAAATTCGCCACCTGGGCCTGCACGCCCGATAACCCCGATGCCAGCACGGCCGATGCACAGGGTCTGACCGGTGTCGCACAGGTCTTTCGCTGTGCCGATGATTTGGAACCGGGTTATCCCGCCACCATCGAGAGTGCGGTGCGCAGCGGTCAACGCACCGCCGAGACCATTCTTCAAGCGCGCATGTGATCCAAGGCCTGATCAAGGCGGGATACGGCCACCACCTCTAAACCCTCGATGGATTTCTTGGGGGCGTTGGCCGTTGGGACAATGGCCCTGGAGAAACCCAGTTTTGCTGCCTCTTTTAAGCGCTCCTGACCGCGCGGTGCCGGCCGTATCTCACCGGCCAAACCCACCTCACCAAACACCACCGTGCCCTTGGGCAAGGCCCGGTTACGCATCGATGACACGATCGCCATGATCACGGCGAGATCCGCTGCGGGTTCACTGATTCTCACGCCACCCACGGCGTTGATGAAGACATCCTGATCAAAGCAGGCAATGCCTGCATGCCGATGCAATACCGCCAACAACATGGCCAGACGTTGCGGCTCCAACCCCACACTCAGTCGGCGCGGATTGGGCACGTGGGCCGTATCGACCAGGGCCTGAATTTCAACCAACAGCGGTCGTGACCCTTCCTGCGTCACCAACACACAGGACCCCGGTACCGTGGTCTCCCCCTCCATGCCCAGGTGCCCGGGCGAGAGAAACAATGCGGAAGGATTGCTCACCGCCTTCAGCCCCCGATCGGTCATCGCAAAGACGCCGATCTCGTTCACCGTGCCAAATCGGTTTTTAATCGCCCGAATCACGCGATACGAGGCCTGTGAATCGCCCTCGAAGTACAGCACGGTGTCCACGATGTGTTCCAAGACGCGCGGACCCGCCAGGGTGCCCTCTTTGGTCACGTGGCCCACCAGGATGACGGTGCACCCCTGCTCCTTGGCCCATCGCGTTAACCGCGATGAACACTCACGCACTTGCGATACAGAACCGGGGGCAGCCGTGAGCGCATCGCTGAACAAGGTCTGAATGGAATCCACCACAACCAGCTGTGGTTTCTGGGCCATTAACTGGGCCAGGATTTCCTCTAACTGGATTTCGGCCAACACCGTGAGCGCACTCTGCTCCAGCCCCAGGCGCTTCGCCCTGAGCGCGACCTGATCGACCGACTCCTCACCGCTCACGTAGAGCGTGGACGCCGCCGCACTCAAATGCACCAAGGCCTGCAGCAATAAAGTGGATTTGCCGATGCCAGGATCGCCGCCGATCAGCACGACCCCGCCGGGCACAAATCCCCCACCGAGCACGCGATCAAACTCCTCGCTGCCCGTCGGTATCCGCGGGATCTCCCGGGTCTGGACCTCAGAAAGCTTTACCGCCCGCGCGCTCGGCGCGAGGGCGACCGGACCCTGGCCTTTACGCGATACGGCCGAGGCGCGGATCTCTTCCAAGGTGTTCCACGAGCCGCAACCATCACACTGCCCCTGCCACTTCGGAAACGCGGTGCCGCACTCGCGACAGACAAACTGGGACTTATCCTTGGCCATTGATCACTTTCTTGGGCACTCTGGCCGTGACCTTCGTCATCAGTTCATAGCCCACGGTCTGTGCAGACTGGGCGACATCGTCAATGGCCACATGATCGCCCCAACATTCCACCTGCGCACCCACCCCTGCGGTCGGATGATCGGTGAGATCCACCGTGATCATGTCCATGGACACGCGGCCGGCCAGCGGCACCACGCGACCCTCTACCCACACCGGTGTGCCATTGGCCGCCGCACGCGGATAACCATCGGCGTACCCGATGGCCACCACGCCAATGCGTGAATCACGTTGCGCTATGAAGCGTGACCCGTAGCCCACCGAGTCACCGCGGGCGATGTGCTGGATCGCGATCACCCGGCTTTCCATCACCTGCGTGGCACGCAGACCGAAGGACTGCGCGCGATGCTGATCGTCATCATCAGAAAACGGGGTCGCCCCGTAGAGCGCGATCCCCGGTCGGACCCAATCCCGATGGGTCTGTGGAAGTGTCAATACCGCCGCGGAGTTCGCCATGGACACCTCGGCCTGCGTCAGACCGAGTGCACGGGATAACCGTGGCTGCCATTCGTCGAACATCTTGAACTGCGCCTGCCATCCATCCGGCGTATCGGCATTGGCGAAATGCGTCATGAAGGCGAACGGCTCCGGGCAGCGGCTCGCACAGGCCTGCAGTCGCGTCTGCCATGGAGGATCGCCTTGCGCGAGTACCAAGCCAAGGCGATTCATTCCGGTGTTGAGTTTCACCCACCCCTTGTTCGGCACCCGCGGCGCACGGGCCAACATCTCCAGTTGTTCGGGCGTGGAAATGACCGTCCAGAGGCTATGCTCGGCCATGATCGCCAGATCATCCACACCAAAGGCGCCCTCCATCATCAGAATCGGCTTTGTCCAACCCGCCGCGCGGGCCCGCAGGGCCTCGGAAAGATCAAGCAGCGCCAACCCATCGGCCTGGGCGAATCCCTGCACGGCGCTCTCAATCCCGTGGCCATAGGCATTAGCCTTCACCACCGCCCAGATACGACTGCGTTTGACGAGATCGCGGATGACCGACAGGTTATGCCGCATCGCATCAATTCGAATCGTCAGCTGGATAGGGCGGCTCATAGGAGGGTCATTTTATGCGTTCATGCTCTAATCTCCACGCACCTGCACAAAAGGGACTATGAAACGCGGTTTTTACACCATCATGGCAGCGCAGTTTTTTTCGTCGCTTGCCGATAACGCTCTGCTGATTGCCGCGATCGCCCTGCTCATCGAACTCGCCGCACCCGAGTGGATGAAGCCGCTGCTCAAACTCTTCTTTACGGTGTCTTACGTGGTGCTCGCACCGTTTGTCGGGGCCTTTGCCGATGCCATGCCCAAAGGTCGCGTCATGTTCATCACCAACACCATCAAGGTGTTGGGCTGCGCATTACTGTTTTTTGCCGTGCATCCGCTGCTCGCCTACGCCGTGGTCGGTTTTGGTGCGGCCGCCTATTCGCCCGCCAAGTACGGCATCCTGACCGAACTGCTGCCGCCCGAAAAACTCGTGGCGGCCAATGGGTGGATTGAAGGCACCACCGTGGGATCCATCATTCTGGGCACCATGGTGGGCGGCGCCTTGATCAGCCCCACCGTCAGTGGCTTTTTGTTGGGCCTGGACTTTCCCGGGCTCGACTTTCACATCGACTCCCCGGCCGAGAGTGCGATTCTCGTGATTGCGGTGTTTTATATCATCGCCGCACTGTTTAACCTGCGCATTCCGGATACCGGTGCCCGCTACGAAAAACAACACACGAATCCATTCAAGCTGCTGGCCGACTTTTGGCATTGCAACACCACGTTGTGGCGCGACAAACTGGGGCAGATTTCCCTGGCCGTGACCACACTGTTCTGGGGGGCCGGGGCCACGCTTCAGTTCATCGTATTGCAGTGGGCAAAAGAGCAGCTCCAGATGCCGCTGGATAAAGCCGCCATTCTGCAAGGCATCGTGGCACTCGGTATTGCCGCCGGTGCCGTATTGGCCGCACGGTTCGTACCCTTAAAACAGACACCGTCGGTATTAAAGCTGGGCGTGGCGATGGGGCTGGTGGTGCCGGCCATGACGCTCGTCACCAGCATGGGCGCCTCGATTCCGCTCTTGGTGTTGATCGGTGGGTTGGCCGGCTATTTTGTGGTGCCCATGAATGCACTGCTGCAGCATCGCGGCCACGTATTGTTATCGGCAGGACACTCGATTGCGGTTCAGAACTTCAATGAGAACCTGAACATCCTGGTCATGCTGGGACTCTATGCCCTGTTGATTAAACTGGACCTGCACGTGAACGCCATCATTGTGATCTTCGGATTGTTCGTCGCCGGCACGATGGCCTTGGTGATCAAACGCTACCGCTACAACAAACAACACTACGATCTGGAGTCACTGATCGGCGTGGAAAAACACTCCCACTGAGACTGCTTTAAGGCGACCACGGTCGACCACGTCTTGGCTTTTGCGTCGGGCTGGCGCAACATCAGGGCGAGATCGGGAAACTCCATCACATGCACGCCCTCCAGCGCATGCGGTGCGGTCGTGCGAAGTGCGGCCAACAGCGTCGATGAAAAACTCCACACCGCCACAGGCCGACGCTCGGCCAACGCGTGGACCAAACGATCTACCGTTTCCGATTCCAGCACTAATGCCTGACGCACCCGATCCACCGGGCATCCCGACTGCTCCAGGCACGCGGTGATCCGGGCCCACAACCGTTGACTGGCCGCACCCGAGACCACGGCCGCCAGTAGGACACCACTGCGCTGTGCCTCATCGACCGGTGGCGCCGGCGCATAGGCCTCGCGGCGTCGCCACTGGGGCATCAACTCCAGGACCTGCAAGGCCTCACGCGATAGTCCGCTCACCGCGTGACCTCCCGGTGAAGGCGGACATGACGCATCACGATGGCATCTTCACGGGACACTCCCGGTGTGCCGGAATTGGGGTAGTACCCGTGCCGTCGACCAATTTCCTCAAATCCAAATTTACGGTACAGACCAATCGCCGCATGATTACTCGGACGCACTTCGAGCAAAATCCTGTCGAATCCCGCCGCGTGCACCTGGTCCATGAACTGCTGCATCATCCACGAGCCCAACCCCCGGCCTTGCCGGGCCGGCGATAAGGTCAGATTCAACAAATGGGCCTCGTCCACCACGGCCATCCACGCCACATATCCAATCATCACACCGTTTTCCTTCAGGATGCGAAGCGGATAGCCGGCGCGCAGGGAATCCAGAAAATTACC
>JACCDX010428035.1_pt1 | contig 20900 bp, 22 predicted proteins | sample 7449681 | NCBI WGS metagenome assembly JACCDX01 (sample SAMN15323450, study PRJNA562643) | freshwater metagenome | isolation source: river surface water | place: USA:Blue River Watershed | collected 2017-08-18
GTATATAGTCCCCCCCGCTATCATACACTATAGGAATTTGATTTCTATTTGCTTGTATAACGGTGTTATCATATTAGTCCCCTGGCTTTGATAACTAAATTCTCTCGTGCGCTCAAGAATGGATTACCTCGCTATTAAGCAAGCCGCGTATGATGAGGCCTACACCGCCTTCAAGCGCCATGAGGCTTGGGGTTGGCATCGGCTCTCCCGTTTTAAAGCGGGGGTTTCGGCGAAGGAGAAGGATGACATTCAGAAGGGGATTAACACCTACTACCGTTTGGCGATGGAACTCGATAAGGCCATTTTCGCTTTAAAGGAAGCGGAGGCTGAAGCGGAGGTTGAAGCGGAGGCTGAAGAGGAGGCTGAAGAGGAGGTTGAGGCGAAGGTTGAGGCGAAGGTTGAAGAGGAGGTTGAGGCGGAGGAGGCTGAAGCGGAGGCTAGATTGGATGTGTATAACTACCACAAGTGTGTCACTACCAACTGGATGCATCTGAACTCCACCTTCTACGCTGCCCTCAAGAACTTCCGTCGCTTCCACGCGAAGGATGGGCTCGCCACGTTCCAGGTGAATAAGGACGGCGCCTGCTATGAGGATATGCCTCTGGATGTGAAGAAGCTCCTTGTGCCTGGGCTTCGCCTCTGGGCCAGTATCCTTCGCATCCCCTACGCCTCCAAGATGCGCCGTGCCGAACTGGTGGAAGTCCTCCAGCCTACACTGGAGGCACTCGCCGCGGGTCCTACACGCTGATACATTCCCATTTAACTTGTTAGTGAGATTCTAAAAAACCCTGAATGTGTTGGTTTCCTTTCTTATGAAAGGTTTTTTCCTTTTTTGGTTGGGACTTGTGATGTCAGGATGTTGTTGCCCTTTGGAAAAATTGATAGGCCGGTGGGTGGGCGGGATGGGTCCCGCGATCTTACACTATAGAAGTTGATTCTACTAGCTTGTACTACCGCCGTTAACATATTAGTCCCCTGGCTTTGTTAACTTATCCTTTCACCATGGATTCCCTCGCTATTAAGCAAGCCGCGTATGATGAGGCCTACACCGCCTTCAAGACCGTCCAGGACTGGGGTTGGGATCACCTCGCTGATCTCAAGGGGTGTGCTGTCCTTCCCGCGGGCATGACTGCCGCTAGCCTTCAGAAGGACATTGATACCTACAACCGTCTTCAGGAGGAGCTGCGTGCCGCCAAGCGTCGCCTCAAGCACGCTCGCTGGAAGGCCAACCGTAAGGCTCGTAAGGAGGCCGAACGTGAGGCTCAGTCTCTGGAACAGGCTCTGGATCAGGCTCAGGCTCTGGATCAGGCTCAGGCTCAGGCTCAGGCTCAGGCTCAGGCCGATGCCGATGCCGATGCCGATGCCTACAGCGACAGCGACAGCGACAGTGTCATTGAGGAGGTGGCCTACTCTGCCGTCGCATTCCGCGCCTTCCCTTCGTACGAGATGCTTCGTGCCAAGGAGGAAGTGGAAGCAGAGGCCAAGACGCGCACCTGCCCTTCCTCAAAGTATCGCGAGTACGCTGAACGGATGGTTCAAGCTGCGAAGGCGAAAGCGGAAGCAGAGGCCAAGGCGGCGCCTGACTATCAGGAACAGGTCCGCCGTCAGTGGCAGTCCCAGAATACCGACTTCTATAGTGCAAAGAGGGTGTTCCGCCGCTTCGCGGTCGTTGGGGGCAAGGCGAACTTCCAGGTGGCGAAGGACGGTGCATGCTACGAAGGACTCGGTCTGAATGCGGATGCGCTCTCGGTCGCTGAACTGAAGCGCTGGGCTAGTGTCCTCCAGGCCCCCTACGCCTCCAAGCTCCGCCGTTGCTTTCTCAGCGCCCTTCTCCAGCCTGTGCTTTCGGCATTGGCCGCTGGCCCCGCTCGCCCTACCTACCGCTGGTAAGAAGAGAGGCAAATAAAAAACCGTGAATGTGTTGGTTTCCTTTCTTCCTGAAAGGTTTTTTTCATTAAGCCTTCCCCTTATAGTGCGCCGTTGCCTTTCAAAAAAATTGATAGCCTGGTGTGTCGTCAGTGGTAGTTCCCCGCGATTATACACTATAGGAATTTGATTTCTATTCGCTTGTATAACGGTGTTAACATATTAGTCCCCTGGCATTGTTAACAAAACTCTCACCCAAAATGGATTACTGGTCGCCTTATTATCCGTTCTTTCGTGGAGAATCTCCTGCGCCTTACCGCGCTCTCCCTGTGTGGATGGGGACCATGGCCTTGACCCAAGGGTCCTGGCTTCCGTGCCAGTGCTGCGTGGAATGGGACGAGACGGCACAGACCTACACGGCTGCGCGCGACTGCTTCGTCCCTCTCAACCAGCACGAGGACGGCATGGGCCTCTACGACGTGGTGGAGGACATGTATTGGTCCTGCCCCCATGCGGAGGTCTTCTACGGCGAATTTGAGTGGCCGTGCTTCCTCTACGCCAACGGCCAGCGCTACATGTCCTGGGCTGATATTGGGGAAGAGATTGAAGCCCTCAAGATCGCTGCGGCTGGTGGTGTGGAGGCTCTGAAGGCGGCGGAGGCCGAAGAGCTCAAGCACGCTGTCCTCAACCCTCAGGATCCTGGATACATGGTCAAGCACATGAAGAAGATGGAGGTGGACGAGGAGTACAAGGAGTCGTCTGAGATGGCCGCCTGGCTTTCCTCTATTGAGGACAAGAAGCGTATGGCTGGGAAGGATTGGGACCTCAAGGTGATGCTCCCATGCAAGTACGCCGTGCGCATCTGGTGGAACGAGAAGGGCAAGCAGGAGAAGGTGGTAACCCACGAGTACATGCATCCCTTCCTCAACCGTAAGGCCAAACACTTCCATGCGGAGTGCTGGATGCACGAGTACGTAGACCCCAAGACCAAGAAGGCCATGACTCCTCACAAGTGCAACTGCCTCCATCCTGGCCAGCCTGGTTGGGACGACAAGTGGCTCGTGGACCCTTCCTGTACCTGGGTCTACGATCGCTACGAAGACTGGTGGAAGTACACCTACTCCATGGAGGAGAAACGCTGGGTCTACGACAACAACCGCCGCAAGGAATACGCCGATCGTGTGCGTACTTCTGGTGGTGCCAAGGCCGCTCCTCCCAAGGTGGAAGCGGCCAAGCCCAAGACCGAGGCCAAGTCCAAGACCAAGACCTCCTCTAGCGACGACGGCTGGCATACGGTCCTTCCCCAGGATGCTCGTACTCCCTCTCGCGTCTCTCATGCCACAGTCTGGGAAACGGCTGGACGCGCCAAGGCCCGTAAGTAGAAGGCGCCAATAAAAAAGACGGTACCGATTTGTAGTCGGACCTCTTTCCCTAACAGGGTTTTTTCTTTGTGATTGTAATAAAATAATATCCTATAGTGTTTCCCCTTGGACTTACATTTATGTCTAAGCTTGGAAAAAATTGAAGTCGCCTGCGGCGGCCGAGTTTGTATCTTTGGTTCTGCACTATAGGGTATGATGGCTACTGGTGCTGTGTTGGATATTCCTGGAATGCTCGCAATGTTCAAGGACCACAACTGGCAGACGCGGCTGTTTTCGGCGTGTGCGAATGAGATCTTTGAGGATTGGGGAAAGGAGAACATTTACTACGCAGTGGAACATTGTATGTCCTGGCGCGCCGACTATGAGATTGAGAGCTACGAGTTTAGTGGGTCGCTCTTCATCTTCCATAATGTCAAGGACAAGGGGGTAGTAGTAGACTACTATACACTGAACGAGGAAGTCTATGAGCGGGTCTATAAGGATCTCGTGCCTGAGTCTTTGCCTCGCCGTGTCCAAATGACTCTCAAGAAGGCACTGGAAACGTGAGGTGAAAGGGGGTAGTGAAACCATAAGGACTAAACTATAGAAATGTATTGGGGAGAGGGTGTATACATTCTTGACCGTTTTTGCCTTTAGAAAAATTGATGGTCGGCGTTGGTGGCTTTCTAAATACCTCATGTAAAGAATGGATAATCAAGCGCGTGATTATCTTGTTGCCCACGGCCTTGCGCCTGCCGCTCTTCTTCCTTTCGGTGCTGGTCCTCTTCCTCCTCTCGGTGGCTACGAGGAGATTGACGCCATGAATAATGACCGCAACGACGAGGCCTGGGCGGTGGAAGGGGACCTGGGTCGCATGCTCACCTGGCAGGACATTGACGACTATCATCTTTACAAGTTCACTACTGGTCGCAGCTTCAAACTCCGCGGATTCTACGAGAACAAGCTGGTAGAGTTCTATGAGCGCATCTTCTATACCTACCCTGAAGAGGTGCGCTCTGGCGCTGTGGCCTACGACCCCAATATCCATACCCAGCCGACGAACCTCTACGAGGCGCAGCTCCAGCGGCTAGAGGAACGGATTGCGGATGAGCAGCTCCAGCACCAGCACCAGCACCAGGGCCAGCATGTGAACTAAAGGAGTGAGGAGCGAGGAATGGGGAATGAGGAGCGAGTGTGAGAAGGGCGGACGGCAGGGAGTGCGAGGCCTGAACTTTTTCCATGCCACGCCAAACCGCGGGAAAAAATTGGTCGCCATCTAAAGTCATACCCTATAGTTAACACTATAGGAAACGTTATGTACCTGTTCTAAGATGCGTTCAAATCTCAACTACGAAGGTCTGAATGGTCAGGGCACGCCGCGGAAGGAGGATTACGAGTCTATTATTGAGGAGATTCCCAATTATTATTACTGTAGGAAATATTACCCGTTGAATCTTCATATTGCGTTCTTGTTTGGGCGTGGGGGGAATCTGCTGGCGTGTAGTACGAATCGTGTGGGGACTCGTTGCCGTGGTGCGGGCTTCAGTGGTCAGACGATTCACGCGGAGCGGGCGGTGTTGAAGTCGGTCTATGACATTAAGGCGCTGCGTGGGGCGAAGCTGGTCGTGATTCGGATTAATCGCCATGGGGAACTTTGTAATTCAAAGCCGTGTGCGGAATGTACGAGGCATATTGAAAAGTTCATGCGTGAATACGGGTTGGCCAAGGTGTATTATAGTTAGGGTGGGGGTTAGCGAACAGCGGAGTGTGCCTTTTTTCATGGTCTTTTTGACAATGAAAAAAATATAGATTAAGAAAAATTGAAGATGCCGACGGCGAGTGGGAGAAGATAACACAAGTAAACATTTCCAGAGCTCAGCACTATAAGGAAAATGGCTTCTGAACTCTCTATGACCTGGGATAAGTTTGTGGAGGAATTCTTCGGGTACAACACTTCCTATGATGAGAATAAATACCCTACACTCGCTAAGGAAATGAAAGAATATAAGGAACATGGCTTAGATGCTTGGCATCTGTTTCTGGAGTATGTGAAGACGGCGGTAGAGTATGAGAAGATTAATGTACATACTGTGATGAGTGATTATATTAGATATCTTCTTAAAAGAAGTGATGAGGTGTTTACTGAGCGCCCTTTCCAGAAAGGTAAAGAGGGCAAGGTCATTAAGTATCTCCTCAATAAGCGGGCGTATTTTCCTGGTGAGTTCCTCGTTAATTCGAACATTCAGCCTGGTGAGTTCATTGCTTCGTATGAAGATGAGTTTACGAATTACATGATGAGGGGAGCGCTCATTGATTGTGTGGCGGATAGTGGTATTAAGAAAATACCCTGTGTCCGCAAAATGAAGTGGAATACAGTGGAGGCCATGCATTATGAGTGTTTGGACAAGTACGAGTGGGCTCGTCTAGAAAGACCGTCGCGGGAGGAGCGACTGTGTGTCATCAAGTACTTCTCTAACTATTTGCGGAAGAACTATCCTCGTGAGGGTGATGATAATAGTTATGTTTCCAAGGTGGTAGAGGAGGAAGAGGAAGAGGAAGAGGAAGAGGAAGAGGAGGAAGTGAAGAAGGTAGTGAAGAAAGAAGTGAAGAAGGTAGTGAAGAAAGAAGTGAAGAAGGTAGTGAAGAAGGAAGTAAAGAAGGAAGTAAAGAAGGAAGTGAAGGAAGAGGACCGAACGGCTTACGAGGATATGTTGAAGAAGTTCCCTTGCATCAGCATCAAGGATGGTTTGGCATCAATCATGATTGCGAAGAGTGGGAACTGCTACAAGGGTATCTCCCTGGACGTGGAAGAACTGACAGTGTCCCAACTCAAAACCTGGGGCAGTGCCTTTCAGATTCGCAATTCTTCCAAAATGCGCCGTGCGGAACTGGTGGAGATTCTGGAGCCTATGCTCCGTATCCTACGCGATTATACGCCAGATGAAGAGTAATTGATAGGGAATATGTTAGAGAAGATGTGAGAAGGGGCGATGGATTGTGTGCCTTTTTTTCATAACTCTTATAGTGTAAACATTTCAATGCCTTAGAAAAATTGAAGTCGCCGGCTGCGGCCTCACGTACGTACCTTTAATTTACACTATAGGGATTGTTCTCATTCTTTGGATTGAAATGTCTCTTATTAAATTAAATCAACTCCATGCTGGTGGCCGTGTCCTCAGAGTCTACAAGACTGAAGGGAAGCGCTACTGTATGTTGGTGGCGTATCCGCAGTCTGGGAAGACCGGTACCTTCCAGTGGGTCATGCGCCACATGTTGGCGAGTCGGCAAGTGGAACGTGTCATTCTCCTCACGGGTTCCAGTGAGTTGGACCTCAAGAAGCAGTATGAGGATGATACCGCGCACTATAATCGTGCGTTCTACGATGAAGGGCGTATTGTGATTCTCATGCGCCAGGACCTGGAGGCGAAGCTGCCGGCCTTGATAGCGGATGAGGTGCCGACCCTGATTGTCCACGACGAGAGCCATCTTGTCCAGTCGCGGGGCCAGACCATCCACAAGATGTTCGCGTCCCTCGGCATTACGGTCACTGGAGACGACGGCGCGCTGGCGGCGAAGAATCTCTACTACTTGTCCGTCAGTGCCACGCCGTTTTCCGAGAGCAGTGATGCCGAACATCTTCGCGATAAGCGGGTCATCTTCATTCGCCCTGGCGACGGCTATCGCGGCATTCGCTACTACTACAACGCCGACCTGATTCATCCCACCTTTGACGTCGGCTCCAAGCGCCGGCTCCAGGCGGTGGTGGATGACCATGGACTTGGGAAGTGGAACATCATGCGCCTGACGGCGAAGAACCGCGTGAAGGTCGTGGAGTTCTGCCGTGAGCGTGGCTACGATGTCTTTCACTATACGAGTGCGAAGAATGACCTGGGGGACATTGACTGTCTGGTGGATGCGCCGGCGCGTACGTCCATTATTCTTGTGGATGGTCGTCTTCGTGTCGGCAAGGTCGTTCCCAAGGCGCACATCGGCTTCGTCTGGGAGAACTCCGTGGGTGCGAAGACGGACACGATTGTCCAGGGGCTGCTTGGCCGTATCTTCGGCTACAAGCGGACGGAGGGTGCGCCGAAGGGGTACGATGGTACCATTCACGCCTACATTTCGCCAACCCTCCTGGACGTGAAGCGCGGCCAGACGTTGAGCGAAATCCAGAAGTACATCACCTACATGGAACAGGTGTGCGCGAAGGAGGTGGACACGGAGGTTGTCATTACGGAGATTCCCAATGGGACGAACATCAAGAAGGAGAAGGCGGAAGGAGCGCGTCCGTCGGCTGAAACATCGTACACGCATCTCTATCGTGTACCTGGCCTGGATGCGCGTGAGCTCAGCCGTTCGCAAGTCAAGACCGCCGTATATCACTATCTTCAGGAAGAAGGAGAGGGGCTTCTTGGGGACCGTGCGCGCCTTCAGCTTACGGAGGAACAGGAAGTGGAGCTCCGTGAGGCGCTGGCGTCCATGGAGGCTGACTCTTTCCATACCGCGAATCTCTGTAAGCCGACGTTTGGCACGGATGGGCCTGAGCGCGCGACGGATTCGTGGATGAATAAAAAGGCGTTTCCCATTCGTATTCAGCGTGGAGAGTACAAGCCGTTCACGGTGCTCTACGATACGCGCCGTGTGTATCTCCTTTGCGAGACCTACGCCGATGGCCCGCAGCCGAAGAAGGTGGCGCCGCAAACGACGAAGCGCGAAATCTTCTGTATTACGCAGGTGGTGATTCCTTCGGCGGGTGCGACTGGGTATCACATTCCCATGGAAGCGCAGCTCCGTCCGTCCGTAATGGAGTCCTCCTTGGATAACACTATAGGGGATTGGGTGGATTGGTTGGAAGGACGTCGTACGACTCGGCCTGAACAGCGGGTGGAATTCGGCGCGACCTTTCGTATGGACCGCGCTGCGTATAAGCACAAGAACAGCGAGAGTAATCGGCTGGAGGGGATTCGTGCGAAGCTGGAAGAGAAATATGGTGTTCAAATCAACATTCTCTATAATGCGTTTGGGAAGGAACATTTCACGATTCGGTCCATTGAGTGGACGAAGTAAGGAGGTGGGGGTCAGCGTTTGGGTCAGCGTAGCGTTGAACATAGGATGTTGGGTACATCGGTTTTGGACATCAGGTTTTGGACATCGGTTTTACACTATAGGGATTGGGTTCAGGATGGGGAGAAGGGATGTTGACATCCTTTTTTTTGGAACATCCCATGTAGGATGGCGGGTAAAACTCGTAAGAAGGGGATGGCCAAGGCGCAACGAAAAATCCTATGTCGTGATTCCCTGCCGTGGCTGGCGGAGCAGAAGGGGACACTAGATTCGGTCGTAGCCTCAATTCCAGAAATGGAGGAGGTGGGTCTGAAGAAGGATGCCTATGTTGAATTTTTCCGTAAAGCCGCGCGCCTATGTCTGGAGGCCGTGAAGCCCACCGGTTTTTGCGTATTTCTCCAGACGGACCGCAAGAAGGCCGGTTGGATTGACAAGTCCTATTTGATTGCGGACGAGGCGGCGGCAGTTGGTTCCAAGATGTTATGGCACAAGATTGCTCTCCGAGTAGATGTAGGAAAGAAGGACATCTTTCGTCCAGGCTACAGCCACATGCTATGTTTTTCCGTCAAGGGGTCCGTGGGTCCGCTACTGCCAGATGTTGTAGAGCGCGGGTCCGTGTCTTATAAACATGCCTTTGGTCTAGAGGCTGTTCGTCTTGTAATTGGCTATCTGAAGGCCCAGGGCGTGAAACATGTGGTGGACCCTTTTGTGGGTTCAGGAACGACGGTGGCCGTGGCGAATGAGGCCGGTCTGAAGGCAACGGGTCTGGACATTGATAAGAAGCAATGTGCGGCGGCAGCAACGATGAAGTTGTAAAGTCGCAGAAAAAGGCAATAAAAAAATTGAAGTAGCGAGTGGTGATTCCTATAGTGTATCTATTGTAATTACACTATAGGATTTATTCTTTTGAATACATCATGGATTCTCTTGCGATTCTCAAGTCTCTCGTGGCGCATCTTGAACCGTGGCGGGCGGCGTGGCCGAAGGTGGGGCGGATGAACGGATATGGGAAGTCGTATCGCCCGTCCTATGATGTGAACACATTGGTGAATGGGTCGTTGGAGTGGAATAATATTGTGGATACGGTGGTGTATTATCTCTTTCAGGATGTGGATGTGCCCGTGAAGCAGTATAGTTGTCGCGGAGGGTTCTCGGCCGAGAAGGAAATCCAGGAATACATTAACAGCTTTGCCTATAGTGTATTCTCTGTAAAATTTCCGAATATGTATGAACGAGTCCGTGGCTGTCTTGAACCTGGAATGGAGCCGACGCCATGGAATGTGAGCCACGGTATCAATCGTCTGCTGTCAGGAGTGAAGATTCAGACTAGTGTACCTGAAGATTATCTGGAATATTTGGCGGAGTTGGAGGAGAAGTATAATGTGGATCCTTCAAATATGGAGCGTTTTGTGGAAGATATTCAGAAGATGGAGGCACTACAGAAAGAAAAAGAAGAGCGTCTGAAGGCGGCGGCCGAAGCACTGGCACAGGAGAAGGAGCGTATCCGTCTTGAACAACTCCGAAAAGTGAAGGAGAGTAAAGAGGCAATCAAGCGCAAGAAGGCCGAGGAAGAGGCGAAGGCATTCGAGCTGGAGGTTCAGCGTCGTGTCAAGCTCGAACTCTATGAGCGCCGCGTGCGTGCTGAAGTGGAGCGACGGCTGAAGGGACTGGATGATGTGAATGCTGATATTATGCCTGTAGAGGAAGCGGTGGTTCAGGCCATGGAGGTGAAGGAGGAGGTGAAGAAGCCACTGTCAATTCTAGAACGGTTCAAGGGTCTGTTCTAGAATTGTGAACAAATAACCCTATAGTGTAAACTCTGAGTCAGCACTATAGGGATTGTGGATTGGGTCAACATAGGTATGTTATGGCTTACGGGTCTGGCGACGGATAGAGAGCAGTGGAGTATACTCAACTCCAAATCAGTCTATTTGCGGAATAAGTATCATTGTGAGAGATAGAAAAAAGAGTAATGAATTGGGGGAGGGGTGTTAGATGAGGAGGGCGCTATGGTGTGCCGATCTTTTTTCATGGTCTTTTTGAGAATGAAAATCTAGATCAAAAAATTGAAATCGGCGATGGCGAATGTATCTTAAATACTATTATTATGGTATATACATATTGAAAGAAAATGTCAATCAATAAATTCCCTAAAAATCCCTTTGCCTTTAGTTATAATGTTGATAATGGATTTAGATTCCTCGACGACTTTGGGGCATATTACATCTTTCCTGATGAAATTGAAAGGGGTTGTTATTATTTGAATATGCGTGTGTCTTATGTGAAACGTAGTCATCATGATGAAACAAATGATTGTTCGTCTTATAACTTTGAAGATGCAGATAATAATGAATTGAAGAAATATTCTTCAGAGCCTGTAGAACTTAAATTATTCTTCAAGGTTCCTGCTCATATGTATCATTACCTTTCCAATAAAGATACATCCAATACAAAAGTGGTTAGAATTTTGAATAAAGAGTATTTCAATGATAAATGGGAATTGAATAAAGATTATGACGATGTACATATGATGTATTCTCCATGGATTGCCCCATCATGGTGTAATGGAAATGGTAAATGCCATTTATATGATTCGTATGAAGTAAAAAACTTTAAATTTGTGAGAATTGTTTAAGGATATATAAAATAATGAGGGTATGTCGCCTTTTAGATTCATATAATAAAATATAGGGTTGCTCTTTTTTCTAAATAGAAACAAACACCATAAATATGCTGCGCCTACACTATAGGGAACTGGGTATGTTATGCCTTACGAGTCTGGCGACGGCCGCATTTACTCTGATTCTTGCGGGTCTGGTTGGCTTTCCCTTTTTTCCAGACATAGATGTATTCGCTACGGTCGCTTTCTCCTTCGAGGAGGATGGCCTGGCCTCGTGCGTTGCCGGTCTTGGCATAGCGCTGACTGACAGGAAGGGTATGTTTGGTTGAAAGGCGGGGGAGACATCCACGCACGTATTCGTACATTTCCACGGGCATGTTAAGGGCCATGACGCCGCCGGCGGGCAGATGTGCGTAGGCCGATTTGACAACGGGGACAAAGAAAGTGTCAATGAAGTTCTTCTTGCCCTCGTAGCCTTTCATCCCCTTGTATTCCTCTATCATGAAATATGGGGGACTCGTGAAGACAAGGTCGTAGTCCAGTTTAGAGAAGTCCACGGTTTCAGAGGGTTGCCAGTACATTTGGAGATCGCCAGCCGGTTCGTAGAGTTTGCGCATGGCCTCGTAGCCTGGCTTGAGGGACTTATTGGTGTCAATTCCAATATAGGGAATGCCGAGGGATAGGGCAGCAAGAGCACGACCGCCCCAGCCGGCGCTGAAGTCCAGAATCGCCTTCTTCGGCTTGTATTTACAGTAGATGTATTTGGCCATGGACGGGGGGAACTGGTTAACTGCACCGTAATAGAGTTGGAAAAGGTTATATTGTGTTTTGAGAAGGGTGCCAGCCTTCTTTAAGTCCTCCACAGATTTGCCGCGCACGGTCCGGATTTTTTCGTTAATACGCGCCATAATTTCTTTATCCTTGAGCGCATCGTAGAAAGTGAGGTGATGTTGGTTCTTGGTGTCAAGGCGGTGGCGAAAGAAGAAGTAGTCCAGAGCTTTGAGGCCGGCGCGGGTTTTTTCGGGCTTTGCGCTTGCGCGAGTACACGGCTCCGCTTTCAGCTTAGCATAATCGGCCAACGCCTCCGCTTCGGTAATAGACCGAAGCTCCGCCGCGATTTTGTCTTTATTAAGTGCCGGCGGCATCCTACACTATCCTCCATAAAAAGTTATGATATTCTTTATAGTGTATTGCAATGAGTCTACACTATAGGGATGTTGATTGGGCTACGGGAAAAATTGAACCGGCGACCTGGCTACATGCCAAAGTACCTATTCTATTATTGGTACCCTTTCTGCTGCTGCGCAAGTGCTTACAAAATGGAACAACTCTTTACTTTCCGTGTCGTCGCTGAGCTCTTCCTTGTGGAGGACATTCCCTATGACGACTATGAGAGTGACGAGGAAATCCCCTCGTATACGAAGGAGGATGTGGATGCGTACATTGAAGAACACCAGCCTTATAAGCGTATTATGGAAGATGTCGCCAGTTCGTATGAGACTACTCTGAACAAGTGTATCCAGAGCGTGGAGTATGATCCTCGGACTCGTACCATCAGCGCGACCCTACAGATTCTAATGGAGCCTGGTGTCTATCCGTTTGCTGGAGAAACGGTGGAGGACTACGCCGACGACCTGAAGGACGACATTCTCACTAATTCCTTTGAGGACGGGTGCTACGGGTCCGAGGACTGTATCTTCCACATGGAGGATACGGCGCTGGGCTTCTTTGACATTCGCGACCGCAAGACCCTTAGCGTGGAATTCGTGTCTGTCGCCCCTGGCCCTACGCAGGAGGAATACGAGGAGTCCTGGAAGCCTGAGGCTGAAGTCCTGGCCAAAATCTCCTATAGTGAAGCCCTGGGGGAATTCCGTCAGTGTATGGCACTAAAGGATAAGACGAAGCGTGGTGCTCTGTTGAGTACGTATCTGATTGAACATGTACGTCGTGGCGGAGTCTATGGGCTCGTTTATCTCTACCGCCAGTTGTTGGAACGGCCGTTTTACAAGACGGACGAGGAGCGTCTTGCTGCATTTGAACGGATTATGGACCCAACGCAGTAGGCAGTAGGGGTTGATTGGATTGTGTAAGGGGGGTAGGGAGGGTATGAAAAAGAGATGGGGTACATCCCTTTTTCATTTAGTGTGTAAGAATAGGTTGACAACATACATTGATTTTGCCCGTGAGTTTACACTATAGGATGTATTTTTATTTGGAATCCGAAGGCCCTTGGGAAAAAATTGACGCGGCGGCGGACCAGTATGTGAAAGTATCTTACATTCACGATTTAGAGTATTCCAATTCTAAAAAGAGGAAAATGTACGCCGAACCGCTCTCTTTCAAGTCTGACATTGGTCACATCTTCAACAGCAACTACAACTACTCCATGCCTTCCAAGGGACCGAAAAGGGTAATTGTGAATGGAGTGTATTATGAACGGGTCGTGGATGATGTAGAAGCCGGTGTGTCATCCAAGATGACCGACACGCGAGGCATTACCTATAGTGTATACCAGAATGCGAAAGGTGTAAAGGCCTATGTATCTTCATCGTTCTTCTTCATGATTCCATTGGACGGAGAGAATGTGGATACAGAATATGCGGAGCTGAGTTATAGCTGTGGCCGTGGTGGTTATGCCGATGTGATGAAGTATGATCCTGCGAAATATACCGTCTGCTTTGATGATATGGCGCGGATTGTATTCATGGACCGTGCGTCAAAGGAACCCGTGGTCTGGTTTATTTGGGAGTAGACTAGAGTAAGCGCAGAGGGGTAGCACTGTAGGGATTGGTTATTAGGGAAGATTTAGTCTTAGAAAAAATTGACGGCCGACGGTGGGCTGTCAGTTTTTTAACACGACCTTATGTTATATATCTTCTAGACTTTCCAAAAGATGGAAAAGATGGAAGATATCCGTATTGGTTCCAAGACGCTCTTCCCTCATCAAGTCCGTGCGGTGCACTGGATGTTGGAGCGAGAGGACGATGTAGAGGATTTGCCTGGGGGGTTCTTGTGCGATACAATGGGTATGGGCAAGACGTGGAGTGCACTCGGCCTTATTCAGGAATCGGACTTGCGGCGGACGCTGCTGCTCTGCCCTCTTGCCGTTGTGGAGCAGTGGGCGGCGGCGGGTGTAGAAGCGGGTTTCAATGTGTGGACCTATCCTCGTGCTGGTGTATGGGCAGCGCGGAACGCCGTAAAGCCAGGCCGTAAGCGCCTCTACGTCGCGAACTACGAGCGGATTAAAGAGAACGAAAGTGAGGATGCGGCATTTGACCGTCTCCTGCTGGATGAAGCGCATGTTCTTCGGACTGGCTCTGGGGCACGCTATAAGAAAATCTACGGTCTGGCGAAGCGTATTCCGCGTGTATGGTGTCTCACGGGTACTCCTTTGGTAAATCACTATAGGGATATTCAGGCCTTGTATCAACTGCTGCGTGGACATCGTACGGCGGGCCTAGTGCCGAACTTCAATACGGCCTTGGAGGTGATGGGTCGCTATGGTCTACATCGGTCGGCGTTGACGTTGCCTGCAGAGGAGGTGGAGGGGCTGGGCCTGGGCCCTGAGCCAGAGGAGGTCAAGCTCGTTCTGCCGTTTGAAACGGATGCGGAGGCGGAGTTCTATCGTATGATTCAGGGGCAAATTCAGCGCCAGCTGGAGCTCTTTGAGGACTTGGATATTGCGAATTCCACAGCGGTCTTTAAGCTCCTCCTTCGTCTGCGCCAAATCAGTATTCATCCGCAGGTCTACATTGAGGGACAGCGGCGGAGTCACGGTGGTGCGTATGGGCGACGGAATTGGGTTGACGCGCAGGGGCGGCTTAAGAGCAGTACGAAAGTCTCGGCGTTTCTGGAGGTCCTGAAGTCGCAGAAGGTGGCGCACAATTGGGTCGTCTTCTGTAATTTCCAGGACGAAATCAAGATTCTGGAGGAGATGCTCCGCCGTGAGTCCTGCGTCGGTCTGGTGGGGACGTACCATGGGAAGAAGAAGACGGACGAGCGGTTGGAGGCACTAAAGGAAAATGTGGAGGCATGTGCTCGTAATTTCACGGTGCCGCGGTTCCTTGTAAACAAGCTCCCTCTACCTGATGATGTGTGCGGTATCATTCACTCCTTTGTGGAGCCGAAGCAAAACGTCTTCCTTGTCCAGATTCACGCAGGGGGTACGGGTCTGAATCTTCAGCACAACGATCGCGTGGTGTTTATGGGGCCGTGGTGGACGGCGGCCTTGATGAACCAGGCCGTGGCGCGTGTCTATCGTATGGGTCAACGGAAGGAGGTGAAGGTGTATCGGCTGTTGCTGGAAGAGGAACAGTCGCTCAACATTGACCGTTTCATGATGGACCGCGCGGAGTTGAAGGAGGAGCTGTGCGCAGAACTGCTGGGTGCGTGTGCGCATGATTGAGTAGTTGAGGAGGAATAATAAAATTGACCAGTGGCGAATCTCTATAGTGTTTTTATCTCTGGTTTCACTATAAGGAATATTTCGTGTGTATGAAAATGGCCGCCGACATTGAGATTCGTATTCATAAACATTACTTTTACAGGGAAATGTTCGTAAAATCTACAAATGAGCAAATTGGAAATCATTATAACTATCACTACAATACTAAAATGCTTGAAGTGGCTAGCTCATACTATTATGGAAAAAAACATGGTAAAAAGTATAGTATAAGGCCTGAAATTCAATCTATTGTAAATTACAAATATGGAAAAGACCATGGGACAAACCTATACACCTTTTATGAAGATGGAGTGCAGGTACGAAATGTGCGTACATATAAAAATGGGGCGCTCGTGAGCAGTGTGAAACCGCATGTTGTCCTACGGTGAATCCCCGCGGGGTGGTGGTGGCGGGGTGGCGAACTGGGGGGTGAGTTTTATACATCCACTTTTTTATTGTTTTTTATATCGACGAAATGATTTCAATGTGCCATTTTCATGACAAGTAATTTCATATTTATCTTTATATATAATGCCGAGTAAACCATTTGGATAGTAAGCATACATGAAATTTTTTCCGGTATTTTCACTTATTTCTCTAAGAATACCAGTGTCATTATTAATACGACTGAAGTTTGTGTTTAATTTTTTATCTTCACAACGAATGCCATAATCCGTATTATTATACCAATTACGCGGGAAACCAGCACGAGTAACTGGGTCCATTCCTTTATAAGAATCTTTCCAGAATGTAATTTCGGTCATTTTATATGTAAATAGTTTGAAACTTACATATAAAAATAGGTTGAGAGTGAGTCAATTTTTATTCTTATTGTGTAGCACTATAGGAACTGTTTTAATCAATATTCATATAATCTTTAATGAGCACATCATCAGCATACTTCTTTTTTTCAATAATGCGGCCGTTTTTATTATATAGAATTGTAAGTCCATGTGCTTTTCCATTCTTTCGTTCTTGTATTCCGTCAAGTTCATCATTACCATTAAACAAAATACATATTTTTTCATATTTTTTATTTATACAATACCCATATAGGCCGATTAAACCATTCTCATGATATTTTCGCCAATATTTTTTCCCATCATATGTCTGATTAATTATCCCATTATCCCATTTATATTTTGTATTTCCAAGAATATTACGTGTATCTAATGTAGTTAAAAGGATGTCGTTTGACTCTGAAGGCGTTGCCATCTTGTATGAGGATTATGATTATACTTTTAGATACAGTAAACAAAATACTCAATTTTTTAATTCCTATAATGCAGCACTACCCCCTGAAAGGGGGGTGGCCGAAGGCCAGCAGGGATTATTTATGGATTATTTACAATGGGGTAAATTGAGAACTGGTGTCGGTCTTGGCGGAGCCGGCGTAGGGGGTGGGGTCGCGAGGACCGCCCAGGGCGTCAATGTCGGCGTGTGCTGTGGCAACACAATTGGCCATTGCGACGGTCTTCACCTTATCAATCATGGAAGCGAGAGTGGAGACGTTGGTATCCTCGGCCTGGCCGGCGGCCTTATTGAGGTCGGCGAGTGTCTTCTTACCAGATAAGAACCAGCGCTCCATTTGTAATGTTATGTCGCGCTCGGGAACATTTTTAGAGAAGCATTGTGCGGTCCAGTCGCCGAGGGGTCTTATATCTTGATACGTGTTGTACTGGACGAGTTTGGAGGCGTTAATTTGTTTGTCGGCGGAGGTGAGGTCGGCGGTGAAGGCGGCGAGTTTGGCCTCCAGTTGCTGGAGTTCAAGGAGGGCGTCTTTTTGCCCAGAGACACGGCCAGCGTAAGCACTATAGAGAGTGGAACCAACGAGGGGGGTGTCCTGGAATCCAGTGCGGACTAAGAAATGTTCTTCTGAGGGGACAGCTGGCGCTGGTTTCATTGGGTGTTCCTTGGCAATTTCTGCCGGCTTCTTCATATCACCGACGTCAGTGTAGCCATCAACGCCATTGTCAGAGTCAGTGTCAGTATCATAGTCCGCACCTTTAAGGTCCGCGAATCCAGAAACGACTGGCCGTGTGTCAGCTCGTTCCACGACGAAATAGAGAAGAACGGCAACAAGGGCCGCGGCAACGAGGCCAATCAGGAAGTATTTCCAGTTGAAGCCGCCACCAGCGGAGCCAGAGTTGTAGCCGCTGTTTGCCCCTGAGCCAAAACCGAATCCACTGAAAAGACCGCCCATGTTGAAGGCACTGGGGGCTGCCGGTGCACCATATGCATTTTGTCCGAATCCGAATAAACCTTGCATTATAGGAATTCCTATTCTACTACGTGTCCGAAAAAATTGAATCCGCGGGCAGACGGCATGTTGATGTACCAGACCGTATACGAACCCGTGCCCCAACCCCTATAGTGCGAAAATGGTGGATATTGTATCTATGTACGGCTTCAAACTCAACCCGCGGGAAAGTGCCTATGTCATGGACCATATGTATACTGAGGGGTGGACCTTGCCCGAGGAAATCGTCCAGCGAACGGCCATGTATCTAAATGCAGTCCTGAAGGATTATGACCCCATGTTTGAACCCATGTCGGTGCAGTTGATTGGACCGGAGCTTCTCCCAGAGGGTTCTTATGAACGGATTCCTGGCGCGTATCCCTATATGTTCGTCTTCGGTCTCAGTGTCCCACAGGGCACAACACTAGAGGACCTGGGTGCCATTTATCATTCCCATCCCATGTTTGACGCGATTCGGTTGCTGCGCCGGTTCTTCCGTGACCGTCTCGGTCTTCGTCTCCAGTTTACAGCCGAGCAGGCCGGTCTGTGGGCAGGCTACCAACTTCCCAAATTGCCATTTGATGTCGGCGGCCGTGTTGGTTTCACAGACTAAATAATAGGAGGTACACTATAGGGAATTGACTTCTGTCATGTCTATTGTCATTTACATACATAACCGCGACCTGCGCCGTCCTGATAATCGTGGTCTGGAGGCGGCTGCGGCCTGGGCGAAGGAGCACGGATCACGGGTTGCGCCCGTTTTTATTTTTACACCGGCGCAGGTTGGTGGGCGTGCTCCCATTCGGTCGCCGAAAAGCGTGGCATGTATGCTCCAGGGGCTGAAAGAATTAGAAGATTCCTATCGTGGGGTCATCGGGTTTTATTATGGAGATACTCTTGATGTACTGAAGGGGATTGCAAAGGAAGTGGTGGTGGGGGCGATTTTTACGTGCGCCGATTACACACCGTATGCTAAGGCTAGGGAAAGCACTATAGGGAATTGGTGTTCTGCGGAGGGTATACATTTCCAGCCTGTGGATGACATCTATCTTCATGCCCCTGGCTCCGTCCTGAATAAGAGCGGCAAGCCGTTCCAGAAATTCACGCCATTCTATGAGGCTGCTCGCGCCAAAGCGGTGGACCGGCCACGGCCAGCGGTACGAGGTCCCTTTGTATCTCAGCCTATCCGCAATACCTATAGTGTAACCTTGGATCAGGCCGTTGGGAAGATGGGGAAAGATTTTTTGGAAGGGGCGGAGGCACGGGCCTACAAGGGAGGACGCATGGAAGGGCTACGGCTCTTGGCCCACCTGCCGCGCAATTATGCCGACATACATGACATGTTGCCAGAGAAGACATCAGGATTGTCCGTACATAACCATTACGGAACAGTAAGTATTCGCGAAGTCTATTGGAAGGCACATACCGCAGGAGGGAAACATATGGATGCCTTTATTCGCCAGCTCTACTGGCGCGATTTCTATGGTCACGTCATGGCAGCGTTTGAGAGTTTGTATGGGGTGAGCGCCTATGATTTCCAGACTAGCGCGCGATATGAGTCTTTAAGTGCCTCAGACGCGGCGGTGCTTAAAGCGTGGAAGGATGGCAAGACCGGTGTACCTCTCGTGGACGCGGGCATGCGCCAGATGAACGAAACCGGTTTCATGCACAATCGCGCACGGCTCGTCGTGGCATCATGGCTGATTAAGGACAAGGGCATCTGGTGGCGCCATGGAGAGCGCTATTTCGCCGAGCGACTGCTGGACTACGACTTTACCCAGAACATGCTCAATTGGTGCTGGGTCGCGAGCGTCCTGCCGTTCAGCCAGGCGCCGTTCCGTCGGCACGACCCAGAGCGTATTGCCGAGCGACTGGACCCTGAAGGTGTGTATGTGCGACGGTGGTTGGGGGAGGAGGAGGGGGAGGAGGTAGAGAAATAATACCTATAGTGTAGTTCCAGGGAAAGCACTATAGGGGTACCATTTACTATGTTTCAATTTCACCTGCGAAAATAAAATTGAAACATAAAGAACAACATGGCATGTTAAACATACCCTACGCTGCCGAGATTGACATGGAAACTGAAATCTTCCAGCGCTTCTTCTCGGCGGAGACTGCGACCGAACATGGGATGTTGATTCCTTCGGTAGAATCGCATCTTCAACTTCTCGGATGTACGAACTTCTATGTTGGTTGGGAACGAACCATTCAGGAATGCGTCCTGGACCGACTCCCTGGACCCTATGTCAAACAGAAGTTCCTGGAGACCCTCGGCCATGTCAATAAGGCCCACCTTACCTATCATCACGAGCCCTACGGATGGCACTCCCTATGTTGTGGCCTGATTTGTTCTCACTATGCGCAGGTCTATGGCGTCAGTCCCAAGGTCGCCTTCCTCCTCGGCTTCCTCCACGACATCGGCAAGCCTTTCACGGAAACGCGCTCTGGAAAGACCTACATGCACGGCCAGATTGGTGTCCACCTTGCCGAGACAGTGCTCGGCGACCTGGACCCTGAGCTGCAACAGGTCCTCCTCTTCCTCATTGACCAGCACATGTGTGTATGTACGCACACACCAGAGGAACGCCACCATATTTGCTTCGCCACACTCCAAAACATGATCAATTCCTATAGTGAAAAGCAACGGAAACTCTATGGTTCATACTATAGGTGTTTGGTCTATGGCGACCGGCTGGGGGCATGGCGTCCTGACATTCACCTGGACATGGAAAAGGTGAAGCACATTGAAAGTTCCACGGTTCAGTACATACTCCAGGGCAAACCAATGAGCCCACCTGTCGGCCCTGGAAACATGTTTCTCGTGATGCATGGCGCACCTGGTTGTGGGAAGAGCACTATGACCAGTCGGTTTATGGATGCCCTAACTGGGGCAGGACTGACCGTGGGCTTAGCGGAGCGAGACATGGCATACTGGATTGTGGCGCGGAAGCAGAAGCTCGTCCCCTTGGATGTTTCGTTTGAAGATTTCGTGGAGAAGACGGTAGAGTTTGACTCAGGACCAAACACCTATTACAAACATGTATATCCCATCATCAAGACCCAAATCGCGGAGCACTATAGGAATATTGTTTTGGATGCGGCCGAGAAATATGATGTCGTGATTCTGGATAGTTGTGTGTCCCTGAATCCGAAGGTGTTGGGGGATTTTATTGGCCCTGAAGATAATATGTATGTCTGGACCGGTTTCCCTCAGCACCTCCTCGGTCGCAAGGGGTCCTACAAGGTGGAGGAGCAATCGTTCTATCCCCTGGACCAGGAGACCGCCTATTACCGCTCCGCGGTGGA
>JACCDX011102391.1_pt1 | contig 20897 bp, 20 predicted proteins | sample 7449681 | NCBI WGS metagenome assembly JACCDX01 (sample SAMN15323450, study PRJNA562643) | freshwater metagenome | isolation source: river surface water | place: USA:Blue River Watershed | collected 2017-08-18
GAACGAGGAAGGCCATGTCCTCACCATCGAGGACCCGATCGAGTTCGTGCACGAATCGAAGAAGTGCCTGATCAACCAGCGCGAGGTCGGCCCGCACACGCAATCCTTTTCGAATGCGCTGCGCTCCGCGTTGCGCGAGGACCCGGACGTGGTGCTGGTCGGCGAACTGCGCGGCCTTGAAGCCATACTGCTGGCGCTGACTGCGGCCGAGACCGGCCACCTTGTTTTCGGCACGCTGCATACGGTGTCGGCAGCCAAGACGGTCGACCGCATCATCGACGTATTCCCCGGCGACGAAAAGGAAATGGTGCGCGCGATGCTGTCCGAATCGCTGCAGGCGGTGATCTCGCAGACGCTGATCAAGACGCGCGACGGCAATGGCCGCGTCGCCGCGCACGAGATCATGCTCGGCACCCCGGCCATACGCAACCTGATCCGCGAAGCGAAGGTCGCGCAGATGTACTCTGCGATCCAGACCGGCAGCAGCGTCGGCATGCAGACGCTGGATGCGAGCCTGATGGAACTGGTGAAACGCAATCGAATCACGCCGGCGGCCGCACGCGCCGCCGCGAAGATGCCGGAAAACTTCCCGGGATGAGCATGGACGACATACAGGCAGGAGCGAATGTGCAGCAGCTGCTGGCGCTGATGAAGGCGCGCGGCGCATCGGACCTGTTCATCACCGCCGGCTTTGCGCCGGCGATCAAGCTCGACGGCCGGATGACACCGGTCGCGCCCGACGCGCTGTCACCGGAGCATTGCCGCGCGCTGGTGCGCTCGGCAATGAACGAGCGGCAGCGGCAGGAATTCGATGAAACGAATGAATGCAATTTCGCCATCGGCATCGACGGCATCGGCCGCTTCCGCGTGTCGGCCTTTGTCCAGCAGGGCAAGGCCGGCATGGTGGCGCGCACCATCACCACCGAGATTCCGGAACTCGAGTCGCTCGGCGTGCCGCTGCAGCTGAAAGAGATCGTGATGGGCAAGCGCGGGCTGGTGATCATGGTCGGCGCGACCGGTTCCGGCAAGTCGACCACGCTGGCCGCTATGATCGGGCACCGCAATGCCAGCAGCCATGGCCACATCATCACCATTGAGGATCCGGTCGAGTTCGTTCATCCGCACCGCAACTGCATCATCACGCAGCGCGAGGTCGGCACCGACACCGCCGACTGGCACACCGCGCTGAAGAACACGCTGCGGCAGGCGCCGGACGTGATCCTGATCGGCGAGATCCGCGACCGCGAGACGATGGACCACGCGATCGCCTTCGCCGAGACCGGCCACCTGTGCCTGGCGACGCTGCATGCAAACAACAGCAACCAGGCGCTCGACCGCATCATCAACTTCTTTCCCGAAGAACGACGCCAGCAACTGCTGATGGACCTGTCGCTGAACCTGCGCGCAATGATCTCGCAGCGGCTGGTGCCGCTGAAGTCCGGCAGCGGACGCTGCGCGGCGGTCGAGGTGATGCTGAATTCGCCGCTGGTGTCGGACCTGATCTTCAAGGGCCAGGTGCACGAGATCCGCGAAGTGATGAAGAAATCGCGCGAACTCGGCATGCAGACTTTCGACCAGGCGCTGTTCGATCTCGTCGAAGCCGACCGCATCAGCATCGAGGATGCGCTGCGCAATGCCGACTCGGTGAATGACCTGCGCCTCGCCATCAAGCTGCAGGGCCGGGATGCGCAAGGGCGCGACCTGGCGGCGAACACCGCCGGCCTCGACATTGTCTGATCGCCAACGATTTCTGCGCCCCGAATTGGGGCAATGCCGCTAGGCAACGAAATGGCGGGTTTTACCCCGCCTGTTTCGCCTAATTCTCCCGAAGTCCCGGCCGTAAATTGAAGCTGAGGAAAGCGCAATGCAATAACGACGCGCCGACCCGCATTGCGCCATTTCAGGAGAATTCCATGCAAACCCGACTCAAGCTTCATTCCCGCCAGCAGGGCTTCACGCTGATCGAACTGGTTATCGTTATTGTGATCATCGGCATTCTTGCCGCCATCGCACTGCCGAAGATGACCGACCTGGCCGGCAATGCCCGTGCCGCCACCGTCAAGGGCGTGACCGGCAGCCTGGCCTCGGCCAATACCGCGATCTATTCGGCAGCCCAGATCAACAACCAGGGCGGCGCGACCGGCACCGTCAACGCCTGCAACACCACCGGCATTGCCACCGTCTACGGCTACGCCGCCGACACCACCGAACTGCTGAAGTGCGTGACGCTGTCGCCGGCTTCCGACTTCAACACCGCGACCGCGAACGTGATCTCGCATGCCGGCTCGACCACGCCGGCCTCGTGCAACGTCACCTACGTTGCGGCGACGGCCACCGCAGCACCGCAGTACACCGTCACGGTGACGGGCTGCTGATCCAGCGGCCGATGGAGCATCATCGTGGACACGCAGCCCCGCGCAATGCTTCCCCTCCGGGGGAGGCTTGCGCACGGCTTCACCCAGCTTGAACTGGTGATGACGATTGCGCTGGCCGGCATCATGTCGGCCGGCGCAGTCAGCAAATGGATGCCGCAGGCAGGCAAGAGCAGCGCCGGTTACCAGGCGCTGCGGCTGGCCGACGATCTGCGGCACACACGCCTGCTGGCCATGGCCTGGGGCAAGTCCCTGGTGTTCAGCAGCGACGGCAGCAGCTGGCGAGTCAGCTGCTCCGACCCTTCGCAGTGCGCCAATGCCACTCCGGCAGCCAGCGCCTGCCCCAATCCGACGTCCGTGGTGGTCGATCCCGGCCACCACGGACCTTTCTGCATCGTGCTCGAGAATGGCGTGACCCTGAGCGGTCCCGCAACGATCGCATTCGACCTGCTCGGGCGGCCGCAAAGCGCGGCCGCGATGTCTTTCCAGCTGTCCGCCAATGGCGTGGTGATCGCCACCGTCAGCGTCGCCGCGGACACCGGATTCGTCACGACGGCGGTGCTGCAATGATGCGCCGCCTGCCCACCCGCGCGGCGGGATTCACTTTGATCGAGCTGCTGCTGCTGATCGTGGTCTTTTCCGGCTCGCTGGTCGCGCTGCTGTCGGTCTCGCGCCATGCCGCGCAGCGCATCGCCGAGGTCGACGCGAGCGCGCGCGCGATGCAGTACGCGCAGGAACGCGTCGAGACGGTACTGGCCGATCGGCGCAACCCCGGGCGCGGCTATGCGTATGTGCCGGTACAGTCCTCGACCTGTGCGAGCCTGTCGGCCAGCTGCGCCTACCCGATCGAAAATCCCGTGACCGGCACGTCGCTGGTACGCAGCGTGCAGGTCACCGATGTCTCGGCCGGCGGAAGCTGCCCGAATCCCGCGAACGGCTGCAAACAGGTGCTGGTCACCGTCACGCAGGGCGGGCGCAAGCTCGCCTCGCTGGCGGCCTTGCTGGCGAATAACTGAGATGGTCACCCGCGCCCGCCTCCGCCAGGCTGGTTTCAGCATGCTGGAACTGGTGATCGCCATGGTGCTGACTGCGCTGCTGGCGGCCATCGCGATGCAGCCGGTCGTGCGCGCGCTGCAGGCGCGCTCGCAGGTGGCCGGCAACCTCGCCGCGATCGACGCGCTGCGCTTCGCGACCGAGCGCATGGTGCGCGAGCTGCGGCAGGTGCGCTATGACGCCCAGGGCAGCGGCTTCCAGCTGGCCGCGCTGGCCCCGCTGGCCGGGACGTCCAGCGCCAGCAGCGGCCTGTGTTTCATCCGCGTCGGCGGTGCCGCCGGCGCGACCCATGCCAGCCTCGCGCTGCGGCACACCGGCACGACGGCTACGCTGGACCAGGTCAGCTGGCCCGGCTGCGCGGCAGTCGGACCGAGGACGCTGGCCGACCGCGTCAGTTCGCTGCGCTTCGATTACTGGAGCCATGGCAGCGGTACGCCGGTGGCGCTGGCGCTGAATGACGCCGCATTCGGCACCAAGCTCGCGTTCATCGACATCACGCTGTCCGTGACACCGAACGACGGCCCGGCCGTCAGCCACCGCTCGCGCGTGGTGCTGCGCAACGGCGCCTGGGGAGCAGCGAAATGACGCGCCGGCCCTTCAGGCTACCGGCACGCCAGCGCGGCGCGTTCGCGATCATCGCGGTGCTGATGCTGCTGATCGTGGTCGCTGCCGCGCTGCGCTTCATGCTCGCGGTGGCCGAATCGAACAGCAGCGCAACGATGTCGCACCAGCAAGGCGTGAAAGCGCTGCTGGCCGCCGACAGCGGCATCGAGGCGATGGTCGCGAAAATGCGCAAGGCCGGCCCGATGTCCTGCAACGTCGCCAGCTTCGCCGGCGGCACGCTCGACGGCGCCAGCTATTCGGTGGTGTCGGCCGCGACGGTGACGAACATCGCGGTCGCGACCAGCTGCAACGGCACGCTGCTCGCGCGCGGCTGCCGCGGGGAGGCGCAGGGCAGCGTCGGATCCAGCCGCCGCACGGTCAGCGTCGACATCGCCTACTGCTCGCCGACGAATGCCGGTGTCGCCGGCTTCGGCGGCCATACGACCAACATCGCGCAGACCATCGTGCCCTACCAGCCGAACTCGATCGTGGTCAGCAACCTCGCCTTCCGCCGCAAGGACGATGCCGGCGGCCCGAACACCTCGGCCACCAGCTGCGTCCAGACCGGCACTTACAGCGGCACCTGCACCCAGGGCTGGAGCATCCAGTCGAGTTCGGGCATTCCGGCCGTCGGCGGACGCGGCGTGATCGCGACCACCACCACGGTCGGCGACTACACCGTGATCCAGAACCTCGGGCTGGACCGCAACTTCGTCGCCACCGGCGCCATCTTCGAAGGGACCGGCGTGACCTACCTCGGCTCGTATGCCGACGACAAGAGCGCGCAGAACAAGGGCACGGCGGGCACCTCGAACACCGTCGCCGGCCAGGTGCAGGACGGACGGACGCTGGGCACCAGCGCGACCGGCACGGCCGGCTGGTGCAAGGGCGCCGACACCCTGGTGTTCGGCTTCTCCGCGAAGTCGGAGTCGGCGACGGACACACTGACTTCGGTCAGCTTCGGCGCGGCGAATGCGCCGATGACGCTGCTCGAGCGCTTCCCGTCGCTGACCTATGACATGTACTCCGAGGTCTGGTACCTGCACAAGCCGCTGGCATCCGGCGGCGTCGACAGCCTGTTCGCGACCGGCGTGCCGACCAATTTCAGCTTCACCGTCAACGGCACGACCACCGACGAGTGGGCGGCCGGCTTTGCCTGCCTGAAGAATGTGGATCCGGCCACGCCGCGCGGGCTGGTGAGTTTCATGCAACCGTATAACTGGTGGGAGCCTTTCTGATGCGCGTTGATTTTTCCCGCCTGCGCTCACGCTTCGGCGAACTCGCCATTGCGCGCCGTCGCCGCCAGCCCTGGACGGTCGCCGACCTGCAGGCATTGCGCCTGCTGGCGGTGACCGTCGCACCGGCCGCCGCCGGCGAGCGGCCCGCCGTCCTCGACGCGTCCGTACTGGAATTCGAGCAGGCGCTGCCCGCGACCGAGGCGCTGGTCGCCTTCGCGCAGCAGCTGCCGGCAACCAAACAGCGCTGGGCGCTGCTGCTGCCGCGCGAGGCCTACCGGCTGGCCGTGATGCCCGAGCCGGACGTGCCGCCGGCCGAGCTGGCGCAGAGCGTGCGCTGGCAGCTCGCCAGCACGCTCGATTTTCCGGTCGAGGATGCGGCAGTCGATTTCCTGAAGATACCGACAAAGGAATGGCAGCCGGAGCGCTCGCCCGAGCTGTACGTCGTCGCCGCGCCGGGCGCGGTGGTGCAGGCACAGGCCGGGCTGTTCCGCGCCGCCCGCCTGGACTTGCAGGCGATCGACATCCGCGAGACCGCACAGCGCAATATCGCCACGCTGCTCGAGCGTGACGATGAGCTGCTCGTGCTGGTCGCCTTCTGCGCCGACGACGTGCAGATCAGCTTCAACTGGCGGCACGAGCTCTACATGGACCGGCTGATCGCGGAGCGTCCGGTGCATGACGAAACGCCGGAGCGGCGCGCTGCCGCCTGTGAACGTATCCGCACGCAGCTGCAGCGTTCGCTCGACACGGTGCGCGCCAGCCATCCGTTCATGCAGGCCGCGCGGATTGTCGTGGCCGGTGCGCCGGAGGGCTTCGTCGAGCTGCTCGGGTCGACGATGTTCGATCCGGTCGAAGCGCTCGATCCCGATGCGCTGTTCGACCTCGAGCGCGCGCCGCAGTTGCGCGAGCCGCGCACCTTCATGCAGTACTTCCATGCGCTCGGCGTCGCGCTGCGCGACCGGGAGGGCAGCGCATGAGCCAGCACATCAACCTGCTGCCGAAGCCGCCGAAAAAGCCGCTGCTGTCGGCGCCGAACGCGGCGGCCGCGCTGGCGCTTTGGTGCGCGTTGCTGGGCCTGTTCGCCTGGTCGGGCAGCCGCGACGTGGACGCCGCGCGCCTGCGCGCCAGCCAGGTCGCCGCCGAGCTGCAGTCGCAACAGACGCTGCTGCAGGCGCTGCAGAAGCGGCTGGGCGACGGCGCCGAGCCGCACGACCTCGCGGCACAGATCGCTGCGCTCGAGCCGCAGACGCGGGTGTCGAAAGACCTGCTGGAGCGCCTGAAGAACGGCGAGCTCGGCAGCCTCGACGGCTATGGCCGCCAGCTGACCGAGTTCGCGCGCGTGCCGCAAAACGGCGCGTGGGTCACGCTGGTGACGGTGACAAACGCCGGGCGCTCGCTGCGCGTCGAGGGGCGCGCACTGCGCAAGGAGCAGATCCTGCCCTACGCGGCGGCGCTGAATGCGGCGCTGGCGAAATTCGGCATTGCGCTGAAGGATGTCGAGGTCGCGCCGATGCAGCAGACGCCGGACGAGGACCTGTCGGACGCGCCCGTGTGGACCTTCAAGCTTTACTGAGCCCGCAACATGAAACTGCCCTCCCTGAGCCTGCCGCTGCAATCGCTGCTGCAACCCCTGCTGCAGCCCCTGTGTTCCAGCTTCGACGCCCGGGCGCCACGCGAGCGCCTGCTGATGGTCGCCGCCGTCGGCGCGCTGCTGTATTTCGTCGCCGACGCGACCCTGTTGCGGCCGCAACAGCAGCTGCTGCGCCAGTTCGTCGCCGAGGCGGACACGAAGCAGGCCGAGCTGCAGCGCGTGAATGCGGACGTGGCAACGCTCTCCGCGAAGCTCGCCAAAAACAACGACGCCAGCCGCCAGGCCGAACTCGATGAGCTCAAGCGCATCATCGCCGAGGCCGATGCGCTGCTGTCGGAGGACGACGGCAGTTCGCTGCGGCTGTCCGCGCTGCTCGAGTCGATGCTGCGCACCACCCCGGGGCTGCAGCTGATGTCGCTCAAGACGCTGCCGGTCACGCCGCTGCTGCCGCGCACCGGCCCGAAAGCGGCCGACGGCAGCGAGCTGAAGCCCTCGCCGCCAATGACGGGCAGCACAAAGGCGACGCCCGAACCGCCGCCGGTCGCGGTCTTCCAGCATGGCGTCGAGATCGTCATCCAGGGCAATTACCTCGCGCTGCTGCCCTACATGGCAAAGCTGCGGCGCTACCCGAAGCGGCTGTTCTGGACCAGCGCGGCGCTGGAGGTGGTGAAGTATCCGGACTCCAGGCTGCACCTGACCATCACCACGCTCTCCGAGCAGAAGACCACGCCGCTCGAATGAAGACACTGCTCATCCTGATCGCCGCGCTGCTGTGCGCACCCGCGAGCGCCGCCGGCAAGCTGCGCGACCCCACCCGGCCGCTCGCCGCCACCGTACGCGCCGGCGCGACACCGGCCGGCACACCGCGCGCAGTCGTGCCCGCCGTGCTGCCGGAACTGCAGCTCGTGCTGGTGGGCGGTGCGCGGCGCTATGCGGTGATCGATGGCGAATTGCTGGCCGAAGGCGACGAGATCCGTGCCCTGAAGCTGCTGCAAATACTGAATGACGCCGTCGTGCTGATGACCCCGAACGGACCGCGCACACTGCCGCTGTCGGCGCCGGCCGAACAATGAAGGAATGACCGTGAACCACTCCCTGCCAAAACGCTCCCTGTGCGCCTTCGTCGCGCTGGCCATCACCGGCTGCGCCGCCACGCCCCCGGCATCGCTGCCGAAGAGCACCCACATCGCGGAGGCGCTCGCGCAGCCGGAGCCGGCACCCGCGCCGCCGGCGTCACTGCCCGAATCCGTCACCGCAATGCCGGCCCCGGAAGCCGTGCCGGCGCCGGTGCCGCCAACCGTATCCGACCCGAACGAGCCGCGCATCGATGTCGCCATGAACAACGTGCCCGCGCGCCAGTTCTTCATGGCGCTGGTCGCGGGCACGCGCTACACGATGCTGGTGCATACCAATGTCAGCGGCAACCTGTCCGCGCGGCTGCAGCGCGTGACCGTGCCGGAGGCACTGGACGCCATGCGCGACCTGTACGACTTCGACATCACGCTGCAGGGAAACAAGATCACGGTGCGGCAACCCGTGATGGAGACGCAGGTCTTCCAGGTCAACTATCCGACCGGCACCCGCAAGGGCAGCTCGGACACCCGCGTGGCAGCCGGCTCGCTGGCCGATGCGCCGATGGGTGCAGGCGTGGCCGGCGCTCCGACGCCGGCCGCGGGCCGCACCCCGGACAGCAGCCGTGTATCGACGGCATCGGAGTCGGACTTCTGGACCGAACTGAAAAACTCGCTGGCCGCGATCGCCGCGATCGGCGCCGGCAACGGCCGCAGCATCGTCGTCAGCCCGCAATCCGGCGTGGTGGTGGTGCGCGCGATGCCGAAGGAATTGCGCGACGTCACCGCCTACCTGAAGGCAACCCAGCTGTCGGTGGAGCGGCAGGTGATCCTCGAGGCGAAGATCATCGAGGTGCAGCTGTCGGAGGGTTTCCAGACCGGCGTGAACTGGTCGGCCTTCCGCGCCGGCAGCACGAACGCGGTCGGCGGCGTGCTGCAGCCGGGCACCTCGCTGACGAACACGCCGGCAGCGCCGCTGACGGGCAACAACCTGTCCGCTGTCATGGGCGCGGCCGGCTCGGCCATCAGCACGGTCGCGAATGCGGGCGGCACCATGTTCGGACTGGCGCTGCAAGGCACCAGCTTCGCTGCGCTGGTGTCCTTCCTTGAAACGCAGGGTGCGGTGCAGGTGCTGTCCAGCCCGCGCGTGTCGACGCTGAACAACCAGCAGGCGGTGCTGAAGGTCGGCACCGATGAATTCTTCGTCACCGGCGTGTCCGGCGGCACCACCACGCCGTCGGCCGGCGGTGCGATCACGACCACGCCGAACGTGACGCTGCGCCCGTTCTTCTCCGGCGTGGTGCTCGACGTGCTGCCGCAGATTGACGCAGAGGGCAACATCATCCTGCATGTGCGGCCGTCGGTGTCGCAGGTGACGACGGTGAACAAGAACATCAACCTCGGCGTCGGCGGACAGCTGCAGCTGCCGCTGGCGTCGAGCAGCGCGTCCGAGGCCGACAGCGTGGTGCGCGCAAAGAACGGACAGGTCGTGGTGATCGGCGGCCTGATGCGCGAGAGCGGCAGCAATGACCGCTCGCAGGTGCCCGGCATCGGCAACGCGCCCGGCGTCGGCAAGCTGTTCGGCAATACCAACCGCGCGATGCAGAAGCGCGAGCTGGTGATCCTGCTGAAGCCGACCGTGATCGCCGACGGCAACCAGTGGAACGACGACATTCTGAAGACGCAGCAACGCGTGCGGCAACTGGGCGCGCGGGACGCAAAATGATCTCGCGCGACGCGATCGGCGGCGAGGGGGGAGCGATACCGATGCTGGACCTACAGCGCTTTGACATCGACCTCCGGTTCGCGCGGCTGCTGCCGGAAATCCAGGCGCGGCGCCACCTCGCGCTGCTGCTGCGCGACCAGGGCGACAGCTTCCTGCTCGGCCTGGCCGACACCGGCAACCTGCGCGCGCAGGATGCGATCTCGCAGCTGCTCAAGCGCCCGGTCGACGTGGTGCAGGTCGACCACGACGCACTGCTGGTGACGCTGGACCGCGTGTACGGCAAGTCCGAGCAGCTGGGCGAATTCGCGCGCGCGGTCGAGCGCAACATCGAGCGCGAGGCCGGCATCGTCGACCTCGACCAGATGGGCACGGTGCTGGACGATGTCGATGCGCCGGTGGTGAAACTGCTGCAGACCATCTTCGACCATGCGGCGCAGGTGCGTGCGTCCGACGTGCATATCGAGCCGCAGGAAAAGCGGCTGGTGGTGCGCTATCGGATCGACGGCGCGCTGCACGTGCAGGCCGAAGCCGACCTGAAGATCGCGTCGCCGCTGGTGGTGCGGCTGAAACTGATGGCGGGGCTGGACATCGCCGAGAAGCGGCTGCCGCAGGACGGGCGCATCGCGGTGCGCTCCGGACTGCACAAGCTGGACGTGCGGATGTCCACGCTGCCGACGCTGTACGGCGAATCGGTGGTGCTGCGGATACTGATGCAGCAACAGGGCCTGGTCGCACTGACCGACACCGGCATGGATCCGCAGGTATTCCGCAGCTTCGAACAGGCAATTCGTGCGCCGCACGGCATCGTGCTCGTGACGGGCCCGACCGGCAGCGGCAAGACCACGACGCTGTACGGCGCGCTGAAGATGCTGAACCAGCCGGATGTGAAGATCCTCACCTGCGAGGATCCGGTGGAATACCGGATGGCCGGCATCGTGCAGGTGCAGACCAATGACAAGATCGGTCTCGACTTCGCGCGCGTGCTGCGCTCCTTCCTGCGGCAGGATCCGGACGTGATCTTCATCGGCGAGATCCGCGACCAGGAGACCGCGCAGATCGCCAGCCGCGCGGCAATGACGGGCCACCTGGTGCTGTCGACGCTGCACACGAATGACGCGGTCAGCACGCCGGGGCGGCTGGTCGACATGGGCATACCGCCCTACCTGATCGCGTCGACGCTGCTGGCGGTGGTGTCACAGCGGCTGGTGCGGCTGTCATGCAAGCACTGTGCGGCGTCCTACGCGCCGCAAGAGGATGAACTGCAGTGGCTGCTGCAGGGCCTGGGCGTCGATGCGCTGCCCGCCGGCACGCAGCTGAAGCGCGGCTGCGGCTGCCCGCGCTGCAACGGCATCGGCTACCAGGGCCGTACCGGCGTGCACGAGATCCTGTCGATCACGCCGCCGCTGGCCCGCGCGCTGCGCGGTGACACGCTGCAGGAATTCGAGACCGCCGCGCAGGAATCAATGACGGGCGCGACGATCGCGCACCGGGTGCTGCAACTGGTGCTGGACGGCCGCACCACGATTGCCGAAGCGATGAAGGTCGTGAACTGGGATGACAACTGATGCAGCACTTCGCCTACGAGGGCCGCAACCGCCACGGCGAACTGGTGAAGGGCCGGATCGAATCGCCGAATGCGCAGGCGGTGGTGCAATGGATGATGGGCGCCGGCATCGTGCCGGTGAAGATCAGCGCGCAGGCGCAGGCGGCCTCGCAGGGCTCGCTGCTGGACAAGATGAACGGACGCGGCACGCTGAATGCGACCGACCTGCTGCTGTTCACGCGGCAGCTCGGCACGATGGTGCGCGCCGGCCTGCCGATGATGCAGGCGCTGTCGGGCATGCAGAGCTCGTCGGGCAACCCGAAGCTGGCCGCGCTGCTGGGCAAGCTGCGCGAGGACCTCGACCAGGGCCTCGAGCTGTCGGTGGCGATGTCGCATCATCCGGATTTCTTCGATGACTACTACGTCAGCATGATCCGCGTCGGCGAAGGCGCGGGACGGCTCGACGAGATTTTCACGCGGCTGTTCGCGCAGCTCGAGTTCGAGCGCGACATGCGGCAGAAGATCAAGGGCGCGCTGCGCTATCCGACCTTCGTGGTGATCGCCATTGCGATTGCGATCGGCATCCTGACCATCTTCGTTATCCCGGTGTTCGCCAAGGTCTATGCCGGCATGAAGGTCGAACTGCCGTTGCTGACGCGCGTGCTGCTGGCGGTGTCGGACTTCGCGGTGAACTGGTGGTGGGCCGTGCTCGCGTTCTTCGGCGGATGTTTCTACGCTTTCCGCTTCACCATCAAGCAGCCGCGCGGGCGCTATCGCTGGGACAAGTTCAAGCTGACGCTGCCGCTGATCGGCGGCATCTTCAACAAGGCCGGCATTGCCCGCTTCTGCCTGTCATTTTCGATTGCCTGCAAGAGCGGCGTGCCGATCGACCAGGCCTTCACGCTGGTCGCGAAGGTGGTCGACAACGCTTTCTTCGAGGAGCGTATCCACGGCATGCGCGACGGCATCACGCGCGGCGAGACCATGCTGCAGATCGCGCAGGGCTCGGGCATCTTCAAGGCGATGGAGATGCAGATGATCTCCGTCGGCGAGGCCACCGGCGAGATGGAAAAGATGATGGAGCAGGTCGCGACGATGTACCAGGAAGAGCTGCAGTACGAAGTCGCCCGGCTCGGCGATGCGATCGAGCCCATCCTCCTTGCGGTTATGGGCGGGCTGGTGCTGGTGCTGATGCTGGGTATCTTCCTGCCGCTGTGGGATCTGGGCCAGCTGGCGCAGCAGGGGTGAGGCCGGGGTTGCGTGGCGCATGCGCCACGCCTGCCGAAGCGGTCCGGCTTGCAAGCCGGATCGTGGCGGAGATCAATCTCTGCCGAACTCCTCGCCGAGTTCCCTGCCGCGCGCTGCGGCCGCGTGCAGCGCCTTCACGAACGCCGCCTTCATGCCGCTGGCGTCCATCGAGCTCAGTGCCGCATAGGTAGTGCCGCCCTTCGACGTGACGCGCTCGCGCAGCAGCGACACCGGCTCGTCCGAGCGCGTCGCCAGTTCGGCCGCGCCGGCGAAGGTGGCCTGCGCGAGCTGCCGGCCCTGCGCCTCGGTCAGGCCGAGCTCGACGGCCGCCTGCTGCATCGCCTCGATGAAATAGAACACATAGGCCGGGCCGCTGCCGGACAGCGCGGTCACCGCGTCGATCTGCGCCTCGTCGGGAATCCATACGGTCTCGCCGACGGCGCGCAGGATCGCATCGGCGGTCTGCCGCTGCGCCTCGGACACGCCACCCATCGCCACTGCGCCGGTGATGCCCTTGCCGACCAGTGCCGGCGTGTTCGGCATCGTGCGCACGATGGCCTGATGGCCGCCAAGCCAGCGCGACAGGTCGGCGGCACGAATGCCGGCGGCAATCGACAGCACCAGCTGCGACTTCAGGTAAGGACGCACGCTGGCGACCACCTCGCGCATCTGCTGCGGCTTGACTGCCAGCACGATCACGTCGGCCGACGCGAGGACCTCGGTCGGCGCGGACGCGGTCGTCACGCCGAAGCGCTGCGCCACCGCGGACAGCGCCTCCGGCACGACGTCGATCACATGGATGTTGGCCGCGGCGGTGAGCTTGTCGGCGAGGCCGCCGATCAGCGCCTGGGCCATGTTGCCGCCGCCGACGAAGGCGATCTTCACGTTATTTTGCATAATCTCTTTTTCCAAAAATGGCGGTACCGATGCGCACGATGGTCGCGCCCTCGGCAATGGCGGCAGGCATGTCGGCCGACATGCCCATCGACAGGGTGTCCGTCTCGATGCCCATGCTACGCAACTGCGACTGCAGCTCGCGCAATTGCGCGAACGGGCGACGCTGCTGCACCGGGTCATCGGCCGGCTCGGGTATGGCCATCAGCCCGCGCAGCCTCAGGTTTGGCATCGCGGCCACGGCCTGCGCGAGTGCCGGCAGTTCGGCCGGCGCGACGCCGCTCTTGCTGTCTTCGCCGCTGACATTCACTTGCAGGCAGAGGTTCAGCGGCGGCAAATCAGCCGGCCGCTGCTCCGACAGCCGGCGCGCGATCTTTTCCCGGTCGACCGAATGCACCCAGTCGAAATGCTCGGCGACCGGCCGGGTCTTGTTGCTCTGGATCGGGCCGATGAAATGCCATTCGAGCGCAAGATCTGGTCGCAGCAACTGGACCGACTGCTGCTTGTCGAGCGCTTCCTGCAGGTAGTTCTCGCCGAAGGCATACTGGCCGGCGTCGGCCGCTTCGATCACAGCCTCCGGACCGAAGGTCTTCGATACGGCGAGCAGCAATACGGATGCCGGATCGCGGCCCGCCTGCGCTGCCGCAGCGTCGATCGCTTGCCTGAGCTGTTGAAGGTTTGCTGAAATGGACATGGGCCGAGATTATCGCTTATCGCCCGTTTGCTTGAAAACATGCGAGCTTCTCTGTACGGTTCGTGCCAATCATTCTTTTCCACCGCCCATGCATCGACTCCATGACATTGAACTGACCCGCATCGACGGCAGCCGCACAACATTCGATGAATTTCGGGGCAAAGTCCTGCTGATCGTCAACACGGCAAGCCAGTGCGGATTTACGTCGCAGTATGCCGCACTCGAAGCCTTGTACCGCCAATACCAGCACCGGGACTTCGTCGTGCTCGGCTTCCCGTGCAATCAATTCGGCGCGCAAGAGCCCGGCAGTGATGAACAGATCGCCGCGTTTTGTTCGAACCGCTTCGGCGTGAGCTTCCCGATGTTTTCCCGGGTGGAGGTCAACGGTGCGAACACTCATCCGCTGTTCGCCCTTCTGAAGGCGCAGGCACCCGGACTATTCGGCAGCGAGGCAATCAAGTGGAATTTCACGAAATTCCTGGTCGATCGTGATGGTCGCGCCATCAGCCGCTATGGGTCGCTGACTGCGCCGGAAAAGATCGAGCACGCCATCGTCCGCGCGCTGGGTTCGCGGCCTGAGCCGGCATAAGCCCGCCTTTCCCCGGCGATTTCCGCCTCATGCGGTCCGGAATCTACGGCCCGGACGGATAAAAAGCCCGCGCTGAAACCGCGTCTGGCCCCAGGTTACACAGTCCCCGCCACGGCACTCGTCGCATCGCGTCCGGGCGCTGTCAACAACCATCAGGGAGACATCATGGACCAGGCCAGCTTCGAACAGCTTTGCCGCGACACCGGCGTTGCGCTGAACCACCCCGAACCGGATACGCTGGCGGCCCGCCAGCAGATCAGCATCGACGGCGTCGACGTCGGCTTGTTCTTCGACGAATTCGATGCCGCCGATCGCATCATTTGCTATATCGACATCGGCAGGCTTCCCGAGGAAAACCGGGAAGAAATCCTTGCGCGCATGCTTGCCATCAACCTGCTGACCGGGACGAAAACCGCCGGCGTCTACGGGCTCGATCCGCAAAGGGATCACATCATCTTCGTCCAGCACTTCCTTTATCCCGAGATGCTGACCGGCGAATCGCTCGCCGACATCCTGCAGGGCTATGGGCGGCACGCCCGGCACGCGAGGCAGACCTTGCTGGACGCCGCGAACACGACGCCTTTGCCTGAGCTACTTTCCCGCTCCTTCGATCCGGCCCACGCCACCCTCGCCTAGGAGGCACTGCCATGACGACGCCATCCTCGGGCAACCCACCCGCAAGCTTTCCGACATTTCAGCAGCTATCCGGCCCGGCGAACCTGCCGATTCCCGCCCTCTCGCCGTCCCGGGTTGCTGCGCCGGATACAACAGCTGCCCAGACAGCGACGCTGTCGAATACCGCATCCTCCGGCGCGTCCGAGCCGGCAACGGACCTGAAACAGCTGCACCAGCTGGCCACATCCACTGACGTGGCCCTGCCCGGCGCCTCGCATACGGCGACCGAGAAAAAGATGAACCTCGGTAAGCAAGCGTCGATGAAAGACCTGGGACGGCTGGAGCTTCGGATCGGCAAAACCCGGCAAGCGCAAAAAAAGGCCGAAGAGCGCGGAGATTCAAAAGGCGCAGCCAAGCTGAGGAGCGAACTGCAGGATCTTCGCAAGCAAAAGAGCGCGCTGATCGGAGCGATCGGGCCCGGTCGCGTCCCTACCTCATCCGAATCCGGCAGTACCGACAGCGAAGAAGGCAGCAGCGGCCACTCGTCCTCACTTCGGCGGGAGATCGAGGAAGTCAGGCAAGACATCCGGGCTTGCAAAGCGTCGCTGGAGCGCGCGCAGAAAGCCAGCAAGGAAAAGGAGGCGGCAAAGCTCGAGCGCGAACTGGCCAGGCTGCAGTCGGAACGCAGGCAGCTGGCTGCGGAACTGGAGCCTGCCGACACGCGGGACAAGAGCGAAACTTCCACCGCTTCCTCCACCGCTTCCACTGCCGCCTCGACTTCGGCCAGCGATGCGCCCGCCCCTGTCAGCCCCGATCCGCTGACCAACGTCAGGCATCAGCTTGACGGCCGCCTGGACAAGATCAGCAAGATCGATCAGAAGCTGGCTTCCCCGAAGCGGCCACACTCGCGGCAGGACGACACTGCTGAACTGCAGCAGGAAAAGCAGGCGCTCGAACAGGAAGTCGGTCATTTGAGGAGCGTGTTGCGCTTTCTCGAAAACCAGGCACCGCAGGACACGATCGACGGTGAGCCCCAGTCCGTATCCACCACGCCCGCGCCGCCGGCGCGCGCATCGTCACTGTCGAAACTGGTCAGGTCCGCAACGGCCAAACGTCGGCATCATGCGATCGCTTCGCGCCCGGCCACGCCGCCGGAGACCAACAACCCCACGCCGCTGAAGGCACTGCACGACAAGTCGAGGAACAGCACGCTGCTGATGCCGGAAGACCTGAAGCAGCATTTCAGCGAAGCGGCGCTGGAGGAAATCGAGCTGCTCGACGAGGAAATCGCGAACGTCGCCGACAATCTCGACCTGCTGCTGGAAACCCGCCGCCGCCTGCCCCAGTCGGGCAGCCCCGATGGTCAGGCTAGCGATCGCGAGGCGATGCAAAAGCAGTTGCGTGCGCTGGACAAGAGCATCCTGAAGGGCAACCTGAAGCTGGGCAAACTGATCGAACAGCGGGAAAAGCTGGAAATCAAAGTGCTGCCGCCGAAACAGTTGACGGCGAAGGAGCAAGCCGCGCAATACAAGGCCTTCCTGGAAATCCATAAATCGGACAAGACCCGAGCGCTTGAAAAAACGCATGCACTTCGGCTGGCCGAGCAGGCCAAGGAGTGGTCGTCCGGCTGTGGTGAATGGGGACTGCGGTCGCTGGCTGGTTTTACCGCGAATGCCTTCTCCTTCTTCATCGGCAATTCGATCGCGCGCGCGCTGGCTGTTCCTGTGGTCGGCAGCGTCGTTTCCATGCCTGTCGCGGCATTCCTGCACGTCATGCTCGGCGGTCCGATCGTCAAGCAAGTGCTGAACCAAACCTGGACCGCTCCTGCGCTGATCGAGCTGAACAATTATTTCAAGCTGCTCGGCGCCTCGTGGGCCGACTACGCGACCGGCGAAACCGAGGTCAGGAAGTATGCAAGCAAGAATGCTGACCGAAAGGAAAAGCTGACCATCGGGGAAAGATGGGCCGAGGAGCGCGATTTCTGGCCCATGTTCTGGGATCGCTACAAGACGGAGGAAGTCGGCTATTACGCGTACACGGTGAACTATGCGCTGAAAGCGTTGGCCGCCGGCGGCCTCGCGACCGCAGTGGATCCGAAGGGTTCGGTATACAAGGCGGCCGAATGGGCGATGCACGGCGTGATGGGCTGGATGTCCGGTGCCGAGTATGTGGTCGCGTCACAGGATGCGCGCAGCCAGATTCCCGGCGCCGCGCAGGTCGTGCTGCCGAACCGCGCGACTTCGGCCGCCGAGGCCGCCGCGCTGGAGTCCCTGCTGAACGACCTGCAAAAGGCGCTGGCGACTTCCCGGGCGAAGCTGCCGAAGGATCCGACTGACCCGACCGAACGCGAGCTGCTGAAGGCCATCCGCAAGACCGAGAAAGCACTCGCCGTCGCACGGAAGAAGTCTGAATTCCTCGGCACGTTCGCCCATGAATTCACCGCGCAGTTTGCGACGAAAGAGGCCACGGCCGATACCCTGTCCGAATCGCTCGGCCGCACCATTTCGCTGGCGCCGGTCGCGATACTGGCCGAGTTCCTGGTGCCATGGCGCGCCAGCGGAAACTTCTGGCTGACCTCGGCAGCGCATGCATTGCAGGCGCTGCTGCTGATCATGCCGCCGGGCTTCACGGCCCGGCCGGTGTACAGCGGCCTGCTGCGGGCGATGATGCAGGCCGGGATGAATGAGCGGGGCGCTCCGCCTGCGAGGGCCGCACGCACCGGGCAGCCACAGCCCTCCGGTTCAGCGGATGTGCCGGGCTCTGTGCCGCTGCACGATCAGGGCGACGAGAGCAGCGTCGTCGAAGTCTCCTCCGACAGCGATGACGAAGGCTGGCATGGCAACCCGACGGAGCGCGACAGGAATATCGACTGGTAAGCGCTGACTGAAAGGCAACGCAGGCGCATGCAACCGCATGCGCCTGTTTTTTTTTACAGCGCCTGGTCGATCAGCTCGATCCAGTGCCTGACCGGCGTGTCGGTGCCCGACTGCAGATGCGTCAGGCAGCCGATGTTGGCCGACACGATCATTTCCGGATCGGTCGCCTCGAGGTTCTTCAGCTTGTTGTCGCGCAGCTTGTAGGACAGCTCCGGCTGGGTCACCGAGTAGGTACCGGCCGAGCCGCAGCACAGGTGGCTGTCGGCGCAGAGCTTCACATCGACGCCGCAGGCACGCAATACCGATTCCACCTTGCCGCGGATCTGCTGCCCGTGCTGCAGCGTGCACGGCGGATGGTAGGCAACGCGCTTGCCGATCTTGCCGGCCAGCTTGTGCTCCAGCTCCTTCTCGAACGCAGGCATGATCTCCGACAGGTCTTTCGTCAGTTCGGAGATGCGTTTCGCACGCTCGGCATAGGCCGGATCCTGCGCCAGCAGGTGGCCGTATTCCTTGACGGTCGCGCCGCAGCCCGACGCGGTCATCACAATCGCCTCGGCACCGGCTTCGACATAAGGCCACCAGGCATCGACGTTGCGGCGCATGTCATCGAGGCCGCCGTCCTGGTCGTTCATGTGATAACGGATCGCGCCGCAGCAGCCGGCCTTCGGCGCCACCACGAGTTCGATGCCGAGCTTGTCCAGCACGCGCGCGGTCGCGGCATTGATGTTCGGCGACATCGCCGGCTGCACGCAGCCATCCAGCAGCAGCATCTTGCGCGCATGCGCGCGTGACGGCCATACGCCGGCGTCGCGTGCGGCCGGCACCTTGTTCTTCAGCGCCTGCGGCAGCAGCGGACGCAGCAGCTGGCCGGCCTTCATCGCCGGCGTGAAGATGGCCTTGCGCGGCAGCACCTCCTTCAGCGCAGTGCGCACCAGCTGCTGCGCGAACGGACGCTTGACCTGCTTCTCGACGATGCCGCGACCGATGTCGACCAGGCGGCCGTAGGTCACGCCGGACGGGCAGGTGCTTTCGCAGTTGCGGCAGGTCAGGCAACGGTCGAGGTGCAGCTGGGTCTTCTCGGTGGCCGGTTTGCCCTCGAGGACCTGCTTGATCAGGTAGATGCGTCCGCGCGGCCCGTCGAGCTCGTCGCCGAGCAGCTGGTAGGTCGGGCAGGTCGCCGTGCAGAAGCCGCAGTGCACGCACTTGCGCAGGATGGCATCGGCCTCCTGCCCCTCGGGCGTGTGCTTGATGAAGTCGGCGAGATTGGTTTGCATCGTCAGAAGTCGTTGTACATGCGGCGCGGATTGAAGATGCCGGCCGGATCGAAAGCGTTTTTCAGGTGGCGGTGGATGCGGGCGACCGCCGGTGCGAGCGGCTGGAACACGCCCGCCGACTTGTCGCCGCCCTTGTACAGCGTCGCATGGCCGCCGGCGGCCGTCGCGGCGGCGCGGATCGTCGCGGCGTCGGCGCCGGTCTTCAGCCAGCGCTGCGCACCGCCCCATTCGATCAGCTGCTGGCCGGGCAGGTTCAGTGCCGGCGCGACCGTCGGTACCGACACGCGCCACAGTCCCTGCGGCGCATCGGCGAAGAATGCCTGCTGCTGCTCGCGCAGGCTGTCCCAGAAGGCGTCCGCATCGGGCAGCTCGGTGCCGCCCATCTTCGCGATCGCGGCATCGACCGCCGCCTGTGCGCCGGACAGGCGCACGGCCAGCTTGCCGTCATGCCAGCAGGTGGCCGACAACGGCAGCGGCTGGCCGCCCCAGAGATTGACCTGATGCAGCGCTTCTTCCTCGCCCATCGCGAACTGCAGCGAGTGCTGCGCGAACGGACGCGGCAGCACTTTCACCGACACCTCGAGAATCAGTCCGAGGGTGCCGAGCGAGCCGGCCAAGAGGCGCGACACATCGTAACCGGCGACGTTCTTCATCACCTCGCCGCCGAAGTTCAGTACGTCGCCCTTGCCATCCATCACCGCGCTACCGAGCACGAAATCGCGCACAGAACCAACCGCCTGCCGGCGCGGGCCGGACAGCCCGCTGGCGACGATGCCGCCGATGGTCGCGAGGCCATCGAAGCGCGGCGGCTCGAAGGCCAGCATCTGCTTCTTCTCGGACAGCGCCGCGCCGATCTCGCGCAGCGTGGTGCCGGCGCGCGCCGTGATCACCAGTTCGGTCGGGTCGTACGACACGATGCCGCTGTACGCCGTGGTGTCGAGCACCTCGCCCTCAAGCGACTGGCCGTACCAGTCCTTGGTGCCGCTGCCGCGGATGCGCAGCGCGCCTTTCGACGCGGTGGCCGAGGCGATACGCGCGCGGAATTCCTGCAAAACCTGATTCATTGTTGACGTTTTCTTTTTCAGAAGCGCGGCAGTTCGGGGAACTTCATTTCGCCGCGCTTGACATGCATTTTTCCGTACTCGGCGCAGCGATGCAGCGTCGGTATCGCCTTGTCCGGGTTCAGCAGGAAAGCCGTATCGAATGCGCGCTTGACCGCGAAGAACGCATCGCGCTCCTCGAGCGAGAACTGCACGCACATCGAATTGATCTTCTCGATGCCGACGCCGTGTTCGCCGGTGATCGTGCCGCCGACTTCGACGCATAGCTCGAGGATGGCCGCGCCGAACTTCTCGGCGCGGTCGAATTCTCCCGGCATGTTCGCATCGAACAGGATCAGCGGATGCAGGTTGCCGTCGCCCGCGTGGAACACGTTCGCGCAGCGCAGGCCATAGGTCTTTTCCATCTCGGCGATGCCGAGCAGCACTTGCGCAAGGTGCTTGCGCGGGATC
>JACCDX011403021.1_pt1 | contig 20887 bp, 22 predicted proteins | sample 7449681 | NCBI WGS metagenome assembly JACCDX01 (sample SAMN15323450, study PRJNA562643) | freshwater metagenome | isolation source: river surface water | place: USA:Blue River Watershed | collected 2017-08-18
CATCGGTTGCGATAGTCGGAGCGAAGCTAGATAACCTCGTTGGCCGCGACGGTGAAGTATTGGATGCCCTTCAAGAGCTAACCCGCCTGGCGGTTCAGAGCTCAACCGGCGACCGTAGCCGCTTAATGTTAGATATCAGTGGCTACCGCGAGAACCGCCGCACCGATCTTAAGGCGCTTGCCGAAGAGAAGGCGGCAGAGGCTAAGGCATCTGGCGCACCGGTAAAACTTGCTCCAATGAACGCTTTTGAGCGCAAAATCGTCCACGATCGCATCCAAGATTTAGGGTTATCTTCAGAGTCAGAGGGTGAAGATCCAAACCGCTTCGTCGTAATCTTCCCGAACTAAGAAGGACCTAGGTTTCACGTGAAACATTTTCCAGAGCGGGAAGCAGAGGCGCTCGCCTACGCTGAGTTCCTAAAAGGCCCTGGAATTGAGCGTGGTTTAATCGGCCCACGTGAAGCGGAACGTATCTGGGAGCGCCATATCCTCAATTGCATCCCAGTTTCTACCCTTATGAAAGAGGGAGCTTCGGTATTAGATATTGGCTCTGGCGCCGGGCTACCTGGGGTAGTAATCGCGCTGGCACGTCCAGATTTAAAAGTCACTTTACTTGAACCCCTTCAACGACGCGTAACTTTCCTTGAGGAGGCCGTGGCAGGACTTGGAATTAACGTAAAACGCGGCAAAGCTGAGCTTGAAAAAGGGCAGTACGACTATGTAACTGCCCGCGCAGTCGCTCCACTTACTAAACTCTGGGCTCTTTCAGAACACCTAATTAAACCTGGCGGATCGCTTTTAGCGATGAAAGGCGAGGCTGCCGCTGCGGAAGCCGCCGAGATTCCAGGCGCAATCGTGCATGAAATTGAGCTTGAAGGTATCCCTCTGGCGAGAGTTGTCGAGGTAAAGCGCTAGAGTTCGGCGCATGAGCGATGTTCCACGTGAAACAATCCAGAAAGTTGTGGGAGTTCGCCGCTTAAAAGAACCAATGCCAAAACCTGCCAAAGGGCGCATATTTGTCGTCGCAAATCAAAAAGGCGGGGTTGGAAAGACCACCACCACAGTAAATATCGCTGCAGCCCTATCTATGGGCGGGCTCAAGGTCCTGGTTGTTGACCTAGATCCTCAAGGAAATGCATCCACAGCCCTGGGAGTAGAGCACAGGGTATCCATGGGAGTCTATGAAGTTTTGATGGGCACCGCGCCGATTAAAGAGGTAATTCAAAAGTGCGCTGGTTTTCCAATTTTAGATTGCATTCCATCAAATACCTCACTAGCGCAAGCAGAAATTAATTTAGTTTCGATGGTTGCACGCGAATCACGTTTAAAAGATTCATTAAATGAAATTGCAGATAATTACGATTATATATTTATTGATTGCCCACCGAGTTTAGGTTTATTAACCGTTAATGCATTCGCAGCTGCAACCGAAGTTTTAATTCCGATTCAATGTGAATATTACGCACTTGAAGGTTTGTCGCAACTTTTAGAAACATACAAAATTGTTAAACAGCGATTAAATCCTGAACTTACATTGTCAACAATTGTTTTAACAATGTTTGATTCACGAACACGACTTGCAAACGATGTTGTTGCAAATGTTCGTTCGCATTTCCCGCGCGAATTAATTGATATTCCAATTCCACGTGCAGTTCGTTTGTCTGAAGCACCATCGTATTCACAAACAGTTATGACTTACGATCCTTCATCAAATGGTGCAATTGCATATATGCAAGTTGCTCGTGAAATTGCAGAACGCGGAAAAGCTTTTGATTCAAATGTTGTAAGTATCAATTACAAGTCTGGAGATATTGCGTGATGGCAAAACGTGGTGGTTTAGGTACAAACCTTGATGCGCTAATTCCTCTTACAACAAATACAAATGAAGTTGTCGGCGCGCAAGATGAAATCGATATTTATTTAATTGATCCAAATCCGCGTCAACCTCGAACAGTTTTTGATCCAGAAGCGTTACAAGAGTTAGTTGCATCAATTAAAGAGATCGGAATTTTGCAGCCACCTGTTGTGCGTCGCAATGGTTCTAGATATGAATTAATTATGGGAGAGCGCCGTTATCGCGCTTCAAAATTAGCTGGTTTAAAAACAATACCTGTAATTATTCGCCAAACTCCAAATAATGAATTGTTGCGCGAAGCTTTAATCGAAAATATTCATCGTTCTCAACTAAATGCACTTGAAGAAGGCGCTGCGTATTCGCAGTTATTAAATGACTTTAACTGCACCCAAGAAGAATTAGCGCTAAAACTTGGTCGTTCACGCACCGTAATTACCAACATGATGCGCTTACTTAACTTGCCAACATCTGTTCAACAGAAAGTGGCGGCTGGAACCATTAGTGCAGGACATGCACGTGCACTTCTTGGGCTTGCCGATAACGCAGCAATTGAGAAGTTAGCTAATCGAATTGTTGCCGAAGGTTTATCTGTCCGCACTGTTGAAGAGATTATTGCGATTTCAAAACCTGCAACTAAATCTAAGAAGTCAGGTAGCGCTAAGAAGCAGAGCCCTGAGCTAAAAGAGATTGCCGAAAATTTAGGCGATGTTTTAGATACCCGAGTTCGAATTGAATCAGGCGGCGGTAAGGGCGAGATTATTGTTGAATACTCTGGCGCCGAAGATCTTCAGCGATTAATTAAGCTCATATCCAGCGCGCGCAGATAGTTCTTGTTTAACAACTGCGCCTAACGCCTTCACACCTTCGCGGATACGTTCTGGTGTTGGGTGGCAATATGAAAGACGCATCTGCCAAGAACCAAATCCATCTGCATAAAACGCGCTACCTGGAACGTATGCAACCTTTGCCACAATCGCTTTAGGAACCATCGCTTTAGTATCTATCTCAGGTGGAAGTGTTATCCAAACATAGAAGCCACCACCGGGGCGAGTCCAAGTTGCCTCCTTCGGAAAGTGCGCCTCTAAAGACTCAAGCATCGCATCGCGGCGAACGCGGTATAAATCAACGAAAGATGCGATCTGATCGCGCCATGGTTGATCTTTTAAGTAACTTGAAATCGTTAACTGTGTGAAATTTGATGGACAAAGAATTGATGATTCAGATGCAATCACAATCTTGTCTTTAATAGATTGTGGAACAAGCGCCCAACCAACTCGAAGACCTGACGCGATGGTCTTTGAAAAAGATCCTAAATAAATGACATTCTCTGAATCTTGTGCGCGCATGGCATTTGGCGATGGACGATCAAAACCAAGTAGGCCATATGGGTTATCTTCAACGATAAAAATCTCTTCGCGGGCACAGATTTCCAAGATTTCGGTGCGGCGGTCCGCAGAGAGCATTACCCCGGTTGGGTTCTGGTAATTAGGGATTAAATACAAGAATTTAATTTTGTGGCCAGCTCCGCGGACCGATTTGATCGCCTCAACTAAGGCTGCCGGCACCATTCCATCGTGATCGGTTTCTACGTGAACCGGCGCAGCTTGATACTGTGAAAATGTGCCGAGCGCACCTACATATGAAGGCGCTTCAACTAAAACTACGTCGCCTGGATCAATAAAGATACGAGAGATTAAATCTAAAGCTTGCTGCGAGCCTGTTGTCACAATTACATCATCTGGATTAGCACGAATTCCTTCGAGCGCCATAACTTCACAGATCTGTTCACGAAGAAGTGGGTGTCCTTGACCAGATCCATATTGCAGCGCTTCGGTGCCGTTTGTAGCAACGAGCTCACGAACAACTTCCGCCATCATATCCATCGGAAGTGCAGAGAGATTTGGCATACCGCCAGCCAACGAAACAATATCTGGACGAGATGCGACAGCGAATAGCGAACGAATTTCAGAAGGCTTCATATGCGCGGCTCGAGAAGCGAAACGATTCTCGAGTTCGAGTGAAGCTCCTGTCGTGTGGCGCAGTTCGGTCATTGGATTAGTTTTCCATATTTACTTAAATGCTGCTAATTATTTAATTCTCAACCCTGCACGTTTTAAGTCAGAGATACGTAAAGTTCCGGTCTTTGCATCATCTTCGGCAGCCAAATAGAGGCGTTGAATCGCAATTACCAATGATTCGGCAATTAAATCTCTAAATTCTGCGCGCTTATAACGATCTGCATCCCCTGGATTACTTAAATAACCTAGATCAATTCGAACCGCGGGAGCTGAGACCAATCGGAGTAGATCCCATGTCTTTGCATGAACTCCGCAATCTTGTAAATCAGTACGTGCGCAAATTTCACGTTGTACTAAAGATGCAAAGCGATCTCCCACGACTGAATGCACACCATGTGCATCGCTACCGTAAGAATAAGTTGCTACACCATGTGCTAATTCATTTTTATATGAATCGCAATTAAGTGAAATCATTAAATCTGCATTGCTGTTATTTGTTAATTTGATTCGTTCGCTCTCAGATGGATCATTCTGAGGGCCGCGCGTTAAGAAAACACTTGCACCAAGCGCTAATAAACGACCTTCAACACGAGTTGCAATGTCGTAAGTTATTTCTGCTTCAGAGACACCATTCGCTTCAACGCCAGGATTTCCACCGCCTCGCGCTGGATTAATTACGATAACTTTTCCAGCAAGTGCAGGACCACGACTTTGTTGACGAGCGGTTTCGCGTAATTTAGTTGGCGCGCCACCAGCAACAGTTTTTGTTAAACGAATTAGCGCAGTAATTGTGGCTGGACCACATTTACCATCAACTTTTGCACCAACTGATTTTTGGAATTCTTTTACCGATGCTTCTGTTTTAACTCCATAGATTCCATCAACTCTTCCGCAATCAAAACCCATATCTGTTAAGCGACTCTGTAATTGCGCAACATCATCACCGCGCATTAAAGGTGAAGGTTGTAAATAAAGTGAACGATCACCTAATTTCCAACGTGCCTCTTCAAGAGCTTGGAAAGTTTGGTTATTTACATTTCCAGTCGAAGTTAAACCGCGCTGTTGTTGAAAGAGCGCAACCGCATCCGCAACAGTTTTATCAAATGTTTCAGGGGTTGTATGTAATAAACCAATGCGATTTAGCGAAGTGATGACTTGGTTGACCAAATCACCACTGTCGCCAGGTCGAAGCAGAACTTCGATCATGAAAGACTAAATGAATTCAGCTAGATCTTTTAGAAGAGCAGGCTTTGGCTTTGCGCCGATAACAGTCTTAACAACCTGGCCGCCCTTGAAGACGTGAAGGGTTGGAATTGATTGCACGCCATATTGAATAGCTAACGCAGACTCTTCGTCGGTATTTAGCTTTACGATCTTTAACTTATCGCCATGCTCTGCCGCGATTTCATCAAGAATCGGAGCCACCATGCGGCAAGGTCCGCACCATTCCGCCCAGAAATCAACCAGAACTGGCTTATCTGAATTTAAAACTTCTGCCTGAAAGTTTGCTGTTGTAACTGATGGTGCGCCCATTTTTGCTCCTTATGTCTGACTGCTAACAATACTTAATGTGAAAGAAAACGCTCTGCATCTAACGCTGCCTGGCATCCTGAGCCGGCTGCGGTGATTGCTTGACGATATGTGTGATCAACCAAATCTCCGCAGGCGAAGACGCCCTTTAGGTTGGTACGTGTACTGCGACCTTCGACTTGAACATAACCTTCGCCGTCTAATGAAACTTGGCCAGCGAGAAGTTCTGAACGCGGTGTATGTCCGATAGCTACAAATAAACCAGTGAATTCACGCTTTGTAACTTCACCAGTTTTTGTATTACGAAGTTGTAGCGCTTCAACTTTATCTGCGCCAAGTACATCGGTAACTTCAGTGTTAAATAAAAATTCAATCTTTGGATTATTTTGCGCGCGTTCAGCCATAATTTTTGATGCGCGTAATGTGTCGCGACGATGAATCAAAACAACTTTACTTGCAAACTTAGTTAAGAAGTTTGCCTCTTCCATTGCTGAATCTCCGCCACCAACTACAGCGATTACTTGATCGCGGTAGAAGAATCCATCGCAAGTTGCACACCAAGAAACTCCGCGACCAGATAGACGCTTCTCGTTCTCTAAACCAATCTCTTTATATGCAGAACCGGTTGCAAGAATTACTGCTTTAGCTTTGATTACATTATCGCTGCCATCTTTTAACGTTTTAATTTCGCCAGCAAGATCCATTTCAACAATGTCATCTGTAATTAACTTCGCACCAAAACGTTTTGCTTGATTGCGCATGCTGTCCATAAGCGCAGGTCCCATGATGCCATCAGTAAAACCAGGGAAATTTTCGACCTCAGTGGTATTCATCAAAGCGCCACCTGCGGTGATTGAACCTTCATAAACGATTGGGTTGAGCTGCGCACGCGCTGCATAAATCGCAGCGGTATATCCCGCTGGACCGGACCCAACAATTACAAGGTTATGAATTTCACTCATGGTTGTCTTTCTTTAAACGTTTTCCGCCAGGGAAGTATTCCATCATTACGCCGATTTCTGCGACTTTCATACGCTTGGCCACCATAAAGTAACCAATCGCACCTAAAACGATAAATACTAATAATTCCAACGCTCTAAGCGTCAGTGGAGAGCTTTCGTTTATCCCTTGCCAATAGTTTGCAATCACATAAAGAGGAAACATCGCAATAAAAGAGGCAACAATTAACTTAAAGTGCTGACCTAGAAATTCTTTAATATGTAGTTCACCAGTATGACGTTTAAGTAAATGCAAGGTGTATGGCAAACCAACTACATAACTAATCGAGAATGCAGCGCCAAGACCAACTGTTACCCATTTTGGATCTAGGATATTTAAAAATAAAAACGAGAGCGCAACCGAAATTACGTTAATCAGAATAATTGATGGAACTTGAGTTCGCGTATCTTCAAACGCATTAAATCCACGGAGCAGAATTAAATTAATGCTAAAGGTAACCAAACCAACACCAAGTGCTGATAAGACGTAACCCATGTATAAACCATCTTCAAAAGGAATTCCAACAAAGATTGTGCTGGTCATTAGCGGACCAAGTAAGAAGAATGCCATTCCGGCCGGAACAGTAATTACACCAACCATTCGAATTGCCCGAACAAGTTCATTCTTAACACCTTCGCGATCTTTTTTAATCGCAAGTTCTGAAATATGTGGCAAGAGCGCAGTGATTAAAGAAATTGTCACAATTCCATATGGCAACATCATTACGTAATATGCATTTTGGAAAGGTGTAATTCCAACACCAGTTGTGATTCCGGCTTTTGCACTTCGTACCGCAGCGCTAGTTGCAACGCTGACTGTTACTAAATAACCAAGTTGTGAAATCAAAACATAGACCAAAGTCCAACCAGCTAATGAAAATGATTTTCCTAATCCATGCAACCCAAAACGAATCTTTAAATGAAAACCTGTTTTCTTAACAGCTGGAATTACAAGTAAAGCCTGCACAATTACCCCGGCAGTTGTGCCCCAGCCCAGAATCGCAACCTGGGTATCGGTAATGGTTTCGGCGGTGAATTTAGGAACCAGCGCGATGAAATAGGCTAAAAGCCCAATACCTACAAGGTTATTTGCAATCGGCGCCCACATCATCGGTGCGAAAGAGCCACGTGAATTAGCTACTTGGCCAAGCATTGTAAATAGGCCAAGGAAGAAGATCTGCGGTAAGCAGATACGCATCATGGCAAGAGTTAAATCATAAATATGTTCAAAACCAGGTTGTGAAAACTCTGGAGCATAAATCTTTACGAGCGCTGGTGCAAAAATCACACCTACCACAACAATCAAACCGAGAATCAAACTAATTGTTGTAACCAAACGCGATGCAAAATCTAAACCACCATCACTTTCAGATTTACTCTTAACTAATTGCGGTACAAAGATTGCTGTTAGCGCACCACCAACCATTAAGTTGTAAATAATATTTGGCATCGTATTTGCAACGTTAAAACTATCTGCAAGAAGCGCGGTACCTAAAACCGCAACTGTTAAAACGCTTCGGATAAAGCCGGCAATACGTGAAAGGACAGTTCCGAGCGCCATTACTGTTGATTGGCGGAAGAGATCTTGATTCCTCACTTTTCAGACCTACTCTTTCGAACACGTCGGACACTCTGTGCCACTGCAGCGAGGATAAGTAGCAAACCTGCGCCAGTAGTGAATTTCGAAACCGCCGGAGAGATCAAAGTCGAGGATAGATCAATAATTGCATTTGCGCCAATAGTTTTACCTTTACCGTTTTCAAATCGAGCAATTACAGAGGTATCACCAGCAGCAATTGTTTGAATCGGAACACTTACTTGAATCTTGCTCTTAGCATTTAAAGTAATTCTGCGATATTCAGGAAACCTCACACGATTGTTCATCGGCGTAAAGAGCAGATCTACAACTACTGGAGAATTAAAATCATTTACGACGGTAATTGGGATCTTCTCGTTAGATGTAGTAATTCGATAACGGCCGCTAACAATTCTTAGTTTGCCAATTACATTTTGTTGGCCACTTTCAAAATCTTGAAGAAGCGAACCTCGCTCTTTTGTAGTTAATTGCGGGCTAAAAAGCTGTGCAATACGCGCACGATCGGTTTCAATCTCCTTTGGATTAACTACCGTTGCAAGCAAGGTAAATTCTTGGCGCGCAGTATTAAAGAATTCACGCACATTACTATCGATTTTTGCCCGTTTCCAAGCGAAACCACTTCCCTTTTCGCTCTGGACATTTTTCATTAAAACCGCTTGTAAATGTTGCTGACCAACTGCGTAATAGAAATTTAATTCTGTCGGAGCAAGTGATTGCAGATAAATAACATCTGGATTGCCGTACGCAGTTGCATAGATAGTGTCGCGGTTAGAGATTCGCTTTAACTGTTGCAACCAATTTGTAGCTAGAGTTGAATTCTTATCAACCAAATACTGCACATCTTCTAAGAGCGCAGCATCCATAATCCAGGTGCGTGGTCGAGCAATCGGATCAAAAACTAACTTACCCAACTCACCATTTGGTTCGAGCGATTTTTCAAAGTTCTTATTGGTAACTTCACCGACATAGTTGCGGTTAGCAGTAGTTGTTAAATAAATAGTGTGGCTAGCCGCCTGCGCAGGAGCTGGGACCATGAAGAAGAGCGATATTAAAATCAAAAATACTTTTCTCATTTGAGCTCACCGCTTCGAGCAATTAACTTCTTCTCATCTGGATAAGCAAGAAGATTTACAATCTCTTCAAGTGGGAACCAACGCGCTTCATCAACTTCGGATTCTTGCGGCGTCAAAGTTCCACTAATTTCTTTAAATAGATAATGGTGAACAGTTTTATGGATACGTTTTCCGCCAGCCATAAACCAAAAATCAATTACACCGAGTTCACGTGAAATTTCAGAGGTAATACCGGTCTCTTCCGCAACTTCGCGAATCGCAGCTTCTTCGGGAGTCTCGCCCTCTTCGATATGACCTTTGGGTAGCGACCAAAGTAAACGTTCGCGATTGGCATCTTTTTGATCGTAGCGACCAATAAGTAAACCTTTGGTGCCCGAGAAATCAATTACCAATCCGCCCGCGCTAACTTCATCAACGCGCTTTGCATAACGAGTTTTCGGGTTGGCAGAAGCTGTTGATTTCTTTTTACGATTGCGCGAACGCTTTTTTCGGTGAGGCTTAGACGCCGATTGGGTATTTGAACCAGCATCGCCGCCAGCACCAGGTGCCGGGGTCATGCGAGTACCCTAACCTTTCCCCTGTGAGTAACGCATTAGATGCCGCAGGTGAATTAGCGATTCGTTCGTTAATTGACCGAGCACCTCTCGCCTCATCTCTTGCCCAAGCCTTCAAGTCCGCAGGATTTAAGTTGGCTCTTGTCGGTGGCCCAGTGCGCGATGCAATTCTTGGTCGACTTGGAAATGATCTTGATTTCACAACCGACGCGCGCCCATTAGAGACAAAGAAAATTCTTAGCGCATGGGCAGAAAATGTTTGGGATACCGGAATTGAATTCGGAACCATCGCAGGAAAGCGCGGCGATACCACCGTAGAAATTACAACATATCGCAGCGATAAATATGATTTAGATTCACGTAAACCAGAAGTTGAATTTGGCGACAACATCGAAGGTGATTTATCGCGCCGCGATTTCACAGTTAATGCAATGGCGCTTGAATTAACCGGCAATAAACCCGAATTTATAGATGTATTTAATGGCCTTGCAGATTTAACTGCAAGAGTTTTACGTACACCTGTTTCACCTGAACAATCCTTTAGCGATGATCCACTTCGAATGATGCGTGCAGCTCGATTTGCGGCGCAGTTAAATTTCGAAGTTTCTGATGATGCCTTGAAAGCGATGCACGAAATGGCAGATCGCATCAACATTATCTCTGCCGAACGTGTACGAGATGAATTTACCAAATTACTTATGTCAGATAATCCACGAATCGGAATCTCAATTCTGGTAGCAACTGGGCTGGCAGATTTAGTAATCCCTGAGATTCCAAAATTAAAACTTGAAATTGATGAACACCATCACCATAAAGATGTTTACGAACACTCAATTACTGTGCTGGAGCAAGCGATTGCACACGAAGATCGATTGGGCGGAAAGAATTTAGTAATTCGCTTAGCGGCGCTTTTACATGACATTGGAAAGCCAAAAACTCGCGCGCTAATTCCTGGTGGCGGAGTCTCTTTCCATCACCACGAAGTAGTTGGTGCGCGTCTTGCTAAAGAGCGCATGAAGAAGTTGCGCTTTTCAAATGAAATTATTGATGACGTAGAAACTCTTATTGCCTTGCACTTACGTTTTCATGGTTATGGCGATGGCGAATGGACCGATTCTGCAGTGCGCCGATATGTTCGCGATGCAGGTGAATTAATCACACATTTACACGTATTAACTCGCGCAGATTGCACAACCCGCAATCAGAAGAAAGCAGATCGTTTAGCGCGCACTTACGATGAACTTGAATCACGTATTGATCGTCTGGCAGAAGAAGAAGAACTTGCCGCAATTCGTCCTGATTTAGATGGCGCAGAGGTTATGGAACTTCTTAATTTGAAACCATCACGTGAAATTGGTCAGGCGTTAGATTTTCTACTTGAACTTCGTTTAGAACATGGACCGCTTGGAAAAGAGCGCGCAACCAAAGAGCTACTTAATTGGTGGAAATCCCGCTAAATTTACTTGGACGCAAGATTACAAAAGCAACAAATAAATAAGTAAGTGCAATTACAGTCGGAACCAGAAGCGTTAACCCACTATCTGGTGTGACAAGAGCAGCAAGTAGCGCAGCGCCAACGATCGCTAAATTAACCGACATATCATTTAGTGCGAAGGTTCGACCACGGAAATCATCAGTAATCTTCGATTGAATCAACGCATCATTTGTAACTTTCATACTTTGACCGCCAAGTGCCACAAAGAAGGCAGCGGTATATAGCGCCACCTCGGTTTGAAAAATCCCAATAAGTATTGGAGTAATTGCACTCAACGCTGCCATATATCTAATCCAGCGATGGCGACCAACTTTTTCAACTCCAAGTGGTGCAATTAGCGCACCAATAACTAATCCAGCTCCCGCGAATGCAATCGCGCGACTTACCCCAGCTAAACCAGCTTCAGTATCTGCAGGATTATTAAAGGTATTTCGTTCAAGTAATAAACCAATAATTGTTAGCGCGGTTAAACCACCACGTTGAATTGAGGTAGCAATAATTCCGCGCGCAGCATCATGGTGGCTACGTAAGAATTTAAATGCCGCAGCCAACTCTGCAAAGCCATTTGGTGATCGCTCTTCATGCGCCAATGGCCCAAGTTCTGCGCGGCCAATACGAGAGCTAAAGAAAGTTGCTAATAAATAACCTAAAACCGCTATTAAAAGAAGTATTCCGTCCGAGTGATTGGCGCTCTCTAGTGAATCAATCGTGCGACGTATTGCGATGCCTATTCCGCCACCAATTACAACGGCAAGCGATCCACCAGTGACTGCAAGGGCATTCGCTTTGATTAAAGATGGTCTATCAATCATCAACGGAAGACCCGCAGATAAACCTGCAAGCAGTAAACGGTTTACACCAAATGCAAAGAGAATCAGTAGCGTCAATAAAACGCCAGTGCCTCCTGAGAAAATTAAAATTGCAATTAAAATCAAATCAACCGATCGCAGAATATTTGCAATAAAAACTGCGCGTTGTCTGTGAATTCGATCGAGAACTGTTCCAACTAACGGTCCAACAATTGAATAAGGCGTTAACACCACCGCAAAACCAAGCGCTGCCGCCATTGCACTTGCCTGTCGTTCTGGCGAGAAGAGCACGAAAGAAGCTAATGCGCTCTGGAAGATGCCATCAGTTAATTGGCCAGTCCAACGGACTGCCAACAGTTTTCGCAGGCGAGGATGCAGAAGAAGTGCGAAGAATTCCTGCATGACTTAACTTTATAAGGTAATTACAATTAGCGAGTGAGGTCAAAGCGTTCGTTCATCGATTATTCACTCGATAAGCGCGCAACTTTGATTGCCCTCTTTCGCGGTGCTACTGATGCCTGCGATGCAGATCCGTATTTAATGCGCGCTGCAAAGTGGCATGGCGAGAAAGCGGATCGAAACTGCCCAGTCTGTAAGAAACCTGAACTAGTTGAACTTCGTTATACATATGGTGATCAACTCGGCCAATACCAAGGTCGCATTAAGACAATTGAAGAGTTGATGCAGATGGAACTTGAATTCGGTGAATTCCGTGTTTATCTAGTTGAAGTTTGTAAATCCTGCCATTGGAACCACTTAGTTCACTCATTTACCTTGGGCGATGGGGTTATTCGTAAGCCACCACGCAAGAAGCCAACGCTAGAAGATGGCGATTACAGGTAGCCTTTCGCCATGTTCAGCGTAACCAGCATTTCCAAGAAATTATTGGCAAGAATCGCGATTTTCGTTGGCGGTTTCGGTTTCGTAGCTGGTGCCACGCTCTTTGTATTGGCTTACTTCACTGTTGATATCCCAAACCCAAATGATTTCGTAAATACCCAATCAACAATTATTCAATATTCAAATGGTTCTGAGATTGGTCGAATTGGTGCGCAGAATCGAACCATTGTTCCTCTAGCAAAGATGCCTCTTCATTTACGCCAAGCAGTGTTAGCTGCCGAGAATCGCAATTTCTATAGCGAACATGCATTTAGTCCACAAGGTTTTGTGCGCGCAGTTTGGGATAACATCAAAACTTTTGGTCGCGGTGGTGGCGGTTCAACTATTACGCAGCAATATGCGAAGACTGCATTTTTAACTCAAGAGCGCACCATTACGAGAAAAATTAAAGAACTTGTAATCGCAATCAAATTAGAGAACCAGTTAAGTAAAGATCAGATCTTAGAGAATTACTTAAATACGATTTACTTTGGCCGCGGCTCTTACGGCGTTGAGACTGCATCGCAACAATATTTTAATCGCAGCGCTAAGCAACTTAATCTCGCTCAATCTGCAGTAATTGCATCAATCCTGCGCTCTCCCGGTTACTACGATCCGCAATACAGCAAAGCAAACCTCGAACGGTTACAAGGTCGTTTCGCATATGTATTAAATGGAATGGTTAAAGCTGGTTGGATAACTGAAGCTCAAGCAAAATCAACCAAGTTCCCAACCATCATGCCCGGAACATCTGAAGGATGGTTATCTGGACCTAAGGGATATTTAATTGAAATGGTTCGCGCTGAATTAATTAAGCGCGGCTTTACTGAAGATCAATTGATGAAGGGTGGCTTGGTTGTAAAGACCACTTTCGATCAAAAAGCACAGACCTCTGCAATGGCAGCGGTTGCAAAGTTGACCCCAGCAAATGCGCCAGAGAACCTACATATTGGTTTAGTTGCAATTCGCCCAGGAACTGGCGAAATTGTGGCTCTTTATGGTGGTGCTGATTATGTAAAGCGCCAATTAAATGATGCAACGCAATCAATTGCGATGGCGGGATCAACATTTAAACCATTTGCGCTCGCCGCAGCTTTGGAATCAGGTATTCCTTTAACTTCGATGTGGAATGGTGACTCACCACAGACCTTTGATGATGCCGGAAAACCTTATGTTGTTAATAATTATGGCGGCGAGGGCTGGGGTCAAGTGAGTTTGATGGTTGCAACATCTCACTCAATTAATACTGTTTATGTTCCACTTGGAATTAAAGCTGGTCCAGATAAAGTCGTTGACGTTGCACGTAGAGCAGGAATTCCAGATTCGGTTGCGATGATGCCAACTCCATCGGTGGTTCTCGGTACCTCTTCTCCACACGTAATTGATGTTGCCGTTGCATATGCAACCTTTGCAGCAAATGGAGTTTATGCAGCGCCATGGTTTATCTCTGAAGTAAATGGTTCAAATGGCGGCTTGCTCTATCAAGCGCCATCACCTTCACCAAATACTGTGTTCAGTAAAGAGGTAATGGCAGATCTAACATACGGTTTACAAGAAGTTGTAAAGAACGGAACTGCAACTTACGGAACCGCAGGACTTGGTCGTCCAGCTGCGGGTAAGACCGGAACTTCAGAGCAGAATAGCTCTGCATGGTTTAGTGGTTACACACCACAGCTTGCCGCATCAGTTGCGATGTTCCGCGATAACGCAACGCAATCACTTAACGGCATTGGTGGTTTAAATTCTGTAACAGGTGGAACTTTCCCAGCGAAGATTTGGACTGCATTTATGAAAGGTGCGCTTAAGGGCCAACCAGCGCTCTCATTCCCAGCACCTGCACATATTGGCGGCACCGATCCAGTTGTGATGACAAGTGGCGGTAAACAAACGATGAAGAAGAAGTAAGCTGTTTAGAAATACTCGCGTTCTGCTTGCGCTTGCAATTGTTGCAAGCCTGCTCTCGTTTTTTAAGTTTTCACACTGCGAAAAGCGTGATTGGCAATCACCAGATAACTATATTCATGCTTGTTATACCGATATCGCACCTTTATATACAGAGCGCGGTTTAGATAGAGATATTTGGGCTTTTGGTAGTGGAGATCAAAGCGTTGAATATCCAGTTTTAATGGGTGTGGCGATGTATTTAACTGCACTTCCAGTTAACGATATTCATGATTATTACTTTTTGAATATTTTCTTACTTGCACTTTTATTTATTGCAACCATGTTTGTGCTCTATCGAATCGGTACTTATGGTTTTTATTATGCTTTGGCACCAGCGGTAATTGGTTCGTTATTTATCAATTGGGATCTTTGGGCAATTCCAACCATGCTCCTTGCAATCTATTGGTTTGATCGAACCAAATATGATTACAGCGCGATTGCACTGGGTATCTCGGTTGCCACCAAATTCTTCCCAGTGCTTTTATTAATTCCGATTCTGGTAATCGCAGCTCGCGCCGGTCGTTCACCAATTAGATACTTAGCTATCTTTACCGGAACTTGGCTTGCGGTAAATCTCCCCGTTGCAATTACTACACCGACTGGTTGGTGGCATTTCTATAAATTTAATATGGAGCGCGGACCTGATTGGGGTTCGATCTGGAACGTCGCACAGATTTTTGGATTTACATCTGGCAATACAAATTTCTTATCTCTCATCGGAACTCTTGCAATCCTCTCTTGGGTAATTGTTTATCTCTTCGGACTCAAATCAACTCCGCGCCTAGCCGAGATTTCATTTATCGTCTTTGCGAGCGCTCTTATTTTGGGCAAGGTCTATTCACCACAATATGTTTTATGGTTAACGGCGCTTGCGGTTATTACAATTAAAACGAAACAGACACTTATTACTTTCTGGGCTTGGCAGATTGCAGAGCTCGCGTATCACGTTGCAATCTGGCAACACTTAGCCACACTTTCAAATGCCCACTTCGGTCTATCGCAATCGTTCTACGGCGCAATTAGCTTGATTCGCCTGGTGGCAGCAATCGCCATGATTTATAGCCTCGCCCACCAGCTAAAAAAGGCCCGCTCTACACAGGGAAAACCGTGGGATTTCCTCTTTGAGACCGCTTCCACCTATCCTTAACCCCTCGTTAGACCTAAAAATCTAATGATCACCTCTGCTACGGAGATACCGTAGCCGCATAGTCCAAAGGGGTTTACTTAAATTCATGCGTCATTATGAATTAATGGTCATCCTTGACCCAGAGCTCGAAGAGCGCACAGTTACACCAAGCCTCGAGACCTACTTAAAGATCATCAAGGACTCAGGCGGAAAAGTCGACAAGCTAGATGTTTGGGGACGCCGTCGTATGTCATTTGAAATCAATAAGAAGGGCGAAGGCATTTACGCAGTTGTTGATATGCACTGCGAGCCAGCAGCAATCAAAGAGTTGGATCGCCAACTTAATTTGAATGAGTCTGTTCTGCGCACCAAAGTTATTCGTCCTGAATAACAAACCTAATTCCTATAGTAGAAAACCACCCAGAGTAGATAGTTAAGAAGAGGTAAATAAAAATGGCAGCAGGAGATACAAACATAACAATCATCGGCAATCTTGTTGATGATCCAGAACTACGTTTCACTCCATCAGGTGCAGCGGTTGCAAAGTTTCGCGTAGCTTCAACTCCGCGTTATTTAGATCGCACCACAAATGAATGGAAAGACGGAGATTCACTTTTCTTGCAATGTCAGATTTGGCGTCAGGCAGCAGAGAACGTTGCAGAGTCACTTACTCGCGGAATGCGTGTAATTGTTTCTGGTCGTTTAAAGCAACGCTCGTACGAAACCAAAGAGGGCGAGAAGCGCACAGTATTTGAAGTTGAAGTAGATGAAGTTGGTCCATCACTACGTAATGCAACCGCGAAGGTCACTAAGACAACTCGCGCTGCAGGCGGAAACGCAAACGCAGGTGGCGGATTTACTGCTGAAGCTTTTAACGATGATCCTTGGGCATCTTCAGCGCCAGCTGGTGGCGGTTGGTCAACAAATACCGACGAACCACCGTTCTAAGAAATTATCCAAAACAACTAACCATTCCTACGTAAGTAGGGCCCGAAAAGGAGCACCATAATGGGAGCACGTAATAACCGTACGCTCAAAGAACCAAAGAATAAGGGCGCTAAAGCAGCGGCTCTTAATAAGAAATTCAAGAAGAAGCCATGTCAGTTCTGCCGTGACAAAGTTTCATATATCGATTACAAAGATATTGCTTTGCTACGTAAGTACATCAGCGATCGCGGCAAGATTCGCGCACGTCGCGTGACAGGTGCATGCACACAACATCAGCGTTCAGTCGCAACTGCAGTTAAGAACAGCCGCGAAGTAGCGCTACTTCCATATACATCAACAGCACGATAAGCCAGAAAGGACTAATACAAAATGAAGCTAATTCTTACTCGTGAAGTATCAGGCCTTGGACATCCTGGCGATGTTGTAACTGTTGCAGATGGTTATGGCCGTAACTACTTACTACCAACTCACAATGCAATTGCATGGAGCCTTGGTGCAGAGAAGCAGATTGAAGGAATCCGTCGCGCTCGCGCCGCACGTGTTATCCGCGATCTTGATCATGCAAAAGAAATTAAGGCGAAGCTTGAAGCAGCGTCTATTTCAATCAAGGTAAAAGTTGGTGCGCAAGGCAAGCTTTACGGTTCTGTAACCGATAAAGATGTTGCAGCAGCAATCAAAGCAGCAGCAGGTGTTGATATCGATCGCCACAAGATTAAGTTGGCTCATATCAAGAAGGCTGGCAACCACACAGCAAAAGTTTCACTACACGGCAACGTTGTAGCGAACGTAACTCTTTCAGTTGTAGCTGCTTAATTAATTAAATTAAAAAACCCCGCTGAACTATCGGCGGGGTTTTTTCTTTGCCGTTTTCTTAGCGGCAACTTTCTTTTTAACTAGTTTCTTTGCGCCACTCTTCTTTTTTACAGGTGCTGATTTCTTTGCAATCTTTTTAGCGGTGCGCTTCTTTGAAGTCACAGTAAACGGAACTTCAGGTATCTCGATCTCGATCGTGATCTTCTGTGCCGACATTGGAGAAGGGTAAGGTGATTTACGGCAGAAGTCACCCCTTTTCTTCACCCTAACCGGTCTTCTGAAGACAAGGTCACATCGGTCATGCCAAACTCGGCAAATGAAACGAATTGCCCTCGTATTCGCTCTTATAACTTCTTTGTTAACCGGAACAGTTGCGATCGCCGCGGTTAAAGCTGGCGCTAACTGCACAAAAGCAGGAACCACTTCGATCGTTTCCGGTAAGAAGTTCACCTGCATTAAATCTGGAAAGAAATTGGTCTGGGACAAAGGCGTTGTTGTTAAAAAACCAGCCGCGGTTGTTCCAGAAACTCCAAAACCTGAACCAAGCGCTTCCCCAACTCCAACACCGGCTGCACCCAAAATTGATTACAAGTTAGATCCTAGAATCACAACAATTAGTTTTTACGAACAAACCAATGTTTGTAAAACAAGCGACTTAACTCCAGGAGGCCCTACTGGACCATCCAGCGGTTTTCCAAGAACAAACACTCCTAAATCAGCAAAAATAATTGTCATACCAATCTCTTTTACCGATTACCCGTATACCGAAACAGACGCAACAAAACTAAAAATAGCATTGGATAAAACGGTAAATTTCTATAACAAAACTTCTTATGGCAGATTTAAACTAACATTTGAGTTTGTAGACCAGACTAAATGGATAAAATTTGATAGAACTGCAGCTTCTTACAATCTACCTACTAATCAGCCTCAACAAAACAATCAAGTAGTAGTAGAAGATGCATTTAAAATTGTAGATACTTCAATAAATTTCGATAATTATGATGGAGTATTAATGGAAACTTCATATTTTCAAATCTTTAACGGCGGTGGGCAAGCATTTCCAGGCATGAAATTTGCAACTAAAAATGGAACGGCTAAAGGCGTGAATTTTGATTTTGGTACAGGTGTGGCTTCGCTTAACACAATTCCTCATGAACTCGGTCATTCATTATTTAATCTCGAAGACTTATATCAATTTATGAATGCGAACAAGCCAATTAATATTGATCCAAACCCTGCTGGCCCATGGGACATGATGAGTAATTCATCGCAAGAATTCTTCGGCTGGAGTAAATGGCTTATGGGCTTTTTACAAGACTCCGAAGTTCTTTGTTTAAAAAATCAAAAAGAATCAGTGCAATACTTAAATAGCATTTCGGATCCAAATGGAAATAAATTACTCACGATAAATTTAAAAGAAGGAGTTTCGTTACTTGCCGAAGTTAGGCTGGATGCACAAATGAAATTTGGTTTACTCATCTACAAAGTTGATACAGCTAACTCGCATGGTGATGGGCCATATATTGCCGAAAAAACGCTTCTATATTCGGGAAGTGAAAAAACGTTCGAAGGTTGGAAAATCACAGTGTTAGGTGAAGACTCAAACGGTCTACTATTCAAATCTGAAAAGATAGGCTAATTATCGTAAACATTATTACGGTGGCCAACTTTTATAACAATTACTAAAAGTTCATTGTTATGAATTTCGTAAATAATACGAAATGTGCCTACCCTTATTCGATATTCAGGACGGTCTGTAAGTTTTATTGATTTGGGCGGACGCGGATTTATAGATAGCAAGTCAATTGCAGCACGAATCTTTTGCTGAGAATTCCTAGGAAGTTTTTCAATTGTTTTAAGTACAGCTGGTTTAATTATTACTTCAAATGGCATTTTTTATAAGCCAAGATCTCTTTTAACGTCCTCCCAAGGAATTCCAGGTGACTTGTCTTTCAGCGACGCTTCTATGTCTCGAATATCTTCTAGGTCTTCAAGCGCTTCAATTGCACGTTCGTAGAAAGTTGGATTTACCAATACGGCTTTAACTTTTCCATGACTTGTAATTCGAACAGGGTGCTTTCCAGTTTTATCTATCAAGGTAGCTAAATCTGCGCGAGCTTCAGAAACTGGTACATCAATTTCAAATAAATCTTCAACATCATCAATAATTTTGCTCATGCAAGAATTGTACAAATTACCTAAGACAATGTACAAAAAATCCACAAGTTATGGATTTGGACCCAATCTCAATATTTGAAACTTCCCTAAAAACCTTTCTCCACAGGCAGATCACGCTCAAATGAGCGTAAAAAGACCCACAAACTCCAACTTATCCACCGCTTATCCACACGCATCCACAGCTTCATCAACAGCTTTTCCGCAGTTACGCACAGCCTTCTACACATGGGCGTTAGGCATTGTCATACCTAACTGGGAAGTTACTCCCCGTGAGCATCGCAGAACTTCCGCGTAATGGCGGCAACCCCGAACTAGATCGCACTCCTCCGCAAGATTTAATTGCAGAGCAGTCAGCGCTCGGCGGAATGTTGTTATCAAAAGATGCAATCTCTGATGTTGTAGAAATTTTAAAAGGACGAGACTTCTATCGCCCTGCTCATGAATTAATTTTTGATGCAATTGTTGATCTCTATGGTCGCGGTGAACCTGCAGATGCAATTACGGTTTCTTCTGAATTAACTAAGCGCGGCGATATTGCACGCGCAGGTGGCGCACCTTATTTACATACTTTAATTAACTCCGTTCCAACTGCAGCAAATGCAAGTTATTACGCAAAGATTGTTCGCGAACGCGCAATCGCTCGTCGACTTGTCGAAGCCGGAACAAAGATTGTCCAACTTGGCTATTCACCAGAAGGTGAAATTGATGATGCAGTTGATCAAGCACAAGCAGAGGTTTATCAAGTAACCGAACGTCGCGCATCTGAAGATTATGTAATTCTTAATGAATTACTAGAACAAACTTTTGATGAGATGGAGCGAATCTCAAAAGGTGTTGGACCAGAAGGTGTCTTAACTGGTTTCCGCGATTTAGATAAATTAACAAATGGTTTCCACCCAGGCAACATGATTGTGGTTGCAGCGCGTCCTGCAGTTGGTAAATCAACTTTAGCTTTAGATATTGTGCGCAACGCGGCAATTCATGAGAAGAAGACCTCCGTCATCTTCTCTCTTGAAATGTCGCGCTCTGAAATCACCATGCGTATGTTGTCTGCCGAAGCACGTGTCG
>JACCDX011486529.1_pt1 | contig 20878 bp, 31 predicted proteins | sample 7449681 | NCBI WGS metagenome assembly JACCDX01 (sample SAMN15323450, study PRJNA562643) | freshwater metagenome | isolation source: river surface water | place: USA:Blue River Watershed | collected 2017-08-18
CTAAGACCTCTGTCGTTGCCGTATGTTTTTGTTGAGTAATATTTCGCCATCTCTTGCCTCCTGTAAAATAAGCGAGTAAGTTTGATGACATGCAGAATTTATAAAGCGGGGTGAATGCCATTGAAGACCGCTGTTTACTGTGTGTGTTAATATTATATACGAATGTATTTATAAGTCAACTCTTTCCGCGTTAATTTTTTTCCAATCTTCGGGCATGTCCCAAAAATTTTTATTAATTATTTTGAATTTTTTTTGAGGAAAGTAATCAAATACTTTGGCAATTTGGTATTGCCAATAACTGTGGTCTACTGCTGAACTGCCTTCGGGATTATAATTTTGGGTTCCTTTGTACACATTATTGACCTTGCCATTTCTACTATAAAGGTCAAACCCTAAAAGGTATATTTCCTCTACGTCTAAATTAGCAGCAACCAATACAGCGTAAGGACCGCTGCCCCAGTGTATTGGCTGGTCAGGTCTTTTATCTCCTTTATAAGGCAACTCGGGAACTAATTGAATGTGTTTGTTTTTTAATATTTTTCTAAAGTAATGATGCCAGTTATCTCTGACATATATTTTACTATGATCTGTTTTAGGATTTTCTAAGGCTTCTCGCACCATTCTAGCATCACAGCAGATCAAATGATCTACAGTGAAATCTCTATGTATGGCATTACAGCCTACGGTTACGTAATCTTTGTATTGGTGGAGGTCAATCCCAGCACGGCTTTCACCGTTGCCAAATACAATGGCTTGCGCCATATTAACCTCTTTCTTTGATTTCGCCGAAAGGATACCAAGCGCCTGGGCTACCTGCTCTTAGGCATACCCAACCAATACAAGCACCTACTCTAGGAGAACTGTTCCAGAAGATGTCTCCTACAGTGTAGTTTCCTTCTTGAGGCGGAGTACCTGCGTATCTATGAATGTGTCCGTCGAAGCGCATAGCACCTGCAACGTGTAGATCGACAGCAGGATCTGGCACTGCGACACCCACGCTTAATTTGCCGTTTACTTTAACCTGTACAGGATTTCTGTTTGGATTTCCTAGTTCGATGTTTCCGTTGGCTTTAACAGAAATTCTGCTGGTGTTATCTGTAACAATATCAAAGTCGGTGCTGGCAAAAGTACCAACCATTCCGTGGAATTCGTCGGTAGTGCCTAACATAACTTCAATGGCGTTTTCTGCTACGGACAATGCAGCATTTGGACTATCTGTACCCAGACCTAATCTATCTGTAACACCGTTATAAATTAGGTATTGATTGATGTTTACTGAACCATCTACAATAAGACCCTTTAATCTACCCAAGGTCTGTAAATTACTCTTAGTAATTGTACTGCCTAGTTCTTTAGCGTCGATAACCTTAGTACCACCTATAGTGATGTTTTTATCTTTATCTAAGTCAATGCTTTCTGAAGAAAAGAATCTGTCAGGGTTGGCTTGGAAAACAAATTGCTTTGTGTATCCTTGTCCGCTCCAGATCAAACCTTTTCCAGAGTTATCGCCGCCTTTCTTTGCTCGGAAATCTACAAATTGTGTAGTTTCTTGAGTAGTAGGCATATTGGCTGCTAAAACAGCCTTTAGTGCTTCGTTGAGGTTAATTAGAGATTGATCCATATTAGTATTGTCCATACCAATATTTATCAATCTCTAAACAAACATTATGCTACTTTTAGAAGCAAAGTATCTTCGTTAATGCGTCCGTTGAGCTTAATATCTACTGCTTTAATGTCCTCAAGGAACTTACGCAGAGCTACTTTACCCGCAGCCTTAAACTCTTTGAGCTGTTCTTCGGGCTTACGCAAAGTCTTTTGAACACTCTTGTGTTCGTCAAAACCTGTAATACTAGTACCTTTAACGCCCAAATCGCTAAACTCTGCGGCAATGTATTTGCCCAGCTTGCGAGTTTTAGTGTTAAAAACCCACAATTCTTTAGCACCAACAATGTCTGCAGGGTTTACACTGACAACTTTGAGCTTGTCGTCTTGCTTCATAAACTTCAGCTTGGCAACAAGTTTGTCCTTGCTAACAGCTTTAGTCTTACGAGGCTTACGATTAACCTTAGCTTCTTGCATCAGCATATCGCAGGCACTGACAATTTCACCGTAAAAAGCAATCAGTTTCTTAAGCTGAGCCTTGCTCAAATGGCTGTAACCTTCTTTGAGTTGCTCATCTTTGCCTAGAGCAGCTTCTTGCAGTTCTTCGTAGTTACGAGTGTAAAAGTCTCGAATAATACGAGCATGAGCAGCTTTGGCCTGTTTGCCTTTGAGCAGGTTAAGAACTTTAAATTGCTTAGGATCAAATGTTTCAGGATCAACCTGGAACGAATCTAGAGCAGCTTCAATTTCTTCAGTCATTACAAGGCTAGACTCGCGAACTCGTTCTTGAATAGATACTACGATCCCAGTATCTTTTTTCTCAGTAACTTCTTCGCTATCGTCAAGATCGTTCTTACCGTCGGAGATGACTTTGTTGATTTCGTTCTCTAGCCATTTTGCACTATCGCGGCCTTCGTTAAAACCAGCATAAACTTCGGGCATACCACGAAGCAAACATGCGGCCAGGCCGCCCATAGTACCAGAGCAACGGTTGTCTTTGGTCTTCTTAAACTTTGCAATAGTATCGGAATTCCAACCTTGCTTTTTCATCCACTCAACGACCTTAGGTTTAAGGTCCTTAGCAGAAAATTCGAAACGGTAGTATTCCATAGCAACTCGAAAGTTTTTGGTAAACTGTTCAGCAGTCCAATCTGCGGCACCATCCCACTTTGGGCTGAGGTCGCGATTCTTATTTTGACGAATCTCAATTGCTGCTTTTTTAAGTTTAGTTGCCATTAGTCACTCCGTTGTGTTTAACAATACTTATATTATAGTATCGTTTGCTGGGTTTGTCAACCATTATTTAAACCGCTTTACTTCCTCCAAATCGCCTTCTTCATTTTCCAAATAGACGATAGTCCTGTCGTAACCCTCATTTAGGGTTTGTTGAGCAAGTGCAAATGCTTCCTTGCGGCTTTTGGTTGTGTCAATCAACTCTTCGTGACCAGATTCATCCACGGCCCACACTTCATAGAGTTCCCAGTTCATTTTAGAAAACAATCTCCTTAAGTTTAATCAAAGTTTTCCCAATCTCCACCGGGCGCCACTGCCCAGCCAAGACGCTGGAGATCATTCCGGATCTCGTCGGTTATACGGCCTTCCGGCACATATTTCTCTACTACTGCCATTCGAGCTTTTTGCTCTTCGGTAAATTCTTCATTTTCTTCTGCCGGTGCATATACTCCAACATCTCGAATACCGCTACAGTACCAATCGATGTAATCACCTTCTTGGCGCATGTCTGCGATTATGCCGCCAGCATAACGCCAACTGCAACTCCATTCCTCTCCCTTTAAAACAGGAATGACTTCTAATTTAATGAAACCATTGTTGCACATTGCCGCATACAAATTTTGGGCATAGTCGTCTCTGGTACGAGCCTTCTCTAAAATCCAATCAGTGGTTAGGAGATCGTATTCCATATTGTTGACGCGGCTTTCGGGCTCGTTGAATCTAGCATCGTATTGCTCGAGCCAAGTGTCGTGCATTTTGACGTAGTCGGGATCTGGCTCTTCGCCCTTTTCTTTACAGCGTTTAATATAACCTTCCTTTTGAAAAGTCATACGTTCAGGGCTTTTTGAAACGTTCGGCTTTGAATTCTTTAACATCTTTAATTGCGGCTTTAAGAGTTTCTGCGTAGTTGAGAGCAGTTTGTTCGCTCATAGTGATTGTAGATTGAGTTTGGACATAGCCTTTGGTCCAAAGCGTCCAAGTCAATTTTACTCTGCGAATGAATCCGTTGACAGTGCTTTTAAAAGCCCATTCGGCTTCCTGCAACCAATCATTTTCAATAGTGTTATTAACTTTGACAGGTTCTGACCAATAGTCTGATTTGACAGTTACATAGGTATTAACATTGACGCCAATATCTTCAGCTTCGATTTCAACGTCGATTTCGTGATCGGGATTCCCGCAGTCGCAGGAAATCTTATACATCTTAGAGCAACCCCACTCGTGGGTTTTCATAATTCCTTCTGCTGGTGCTTGTGCTTTCATTTGTTTGCCTTTTGTTTATGCCTGTATTCTCTACGGATCCACCATTTGTAAGTGTTCCAATATTGTTTCATTGTAGCAGGTTCTTCTCCGTAGGTCAACCGTTCCTCGCAATTTTGGACCCAAAGGTTTTGGACCCAAAGCCTAAAGGGCTTGACTAGGTTTTTCTGGCCTGTTGATGCAGTAATCACATTCTGGGTCATTGCACGTTTTCTCCAACCACTGGTTACAAAGTTCACAATAGTAGGCATCATACTCAGAATTGTACTGCACTTCACTGCCGCAGTCTCGGTGCCACCTACCTGTTATGTCCATAGAGATTCACGAATTTTAATAAGACGAATCATCATAGCTTCGTCTTCGTCATCGTATGCTTTTTCAATTTCTCTGCTCTTATCCAAAGCAGTATTGCACATTTCTGTTTCTTCGGGACTCTTATCTTCCATGTCTAGAAGATGGTAACCTTTTTCACGACGCATGTTGCAGTAGGCAGTCCAACCGCTAGCATCGTGTACATCAGGACGATTTGGATAGACTTCCTTCCACCAAGTGTAAAGCTCAAGAATTTCTTTAGCTGCCTTAGCTTGGTAAGTAGGTTCAGGAGTTTCGCCTTCTTCAATAAAATCTTTGTTAGTAAGAGTCATTGCCCACTTTAGGTGATCAATACCTGCTTCCGGACAGCGCCAAGTGCGGAAACGGAAGAAAGTACGAGTCCAAGGTGTACCATACTTTTTACGAGCTTCGTCGTCCCACATGCAATGATGCCATGCCTGCTCTACCTCGACAAAGTCAACGAGTTCATTAAAGAGGCATGGTAGGAATCTGTTACCCACGTCACGCCATCCTCCGCGAGGGATATCGCGAGGGTGAGCAGTGAGACAATGAGTACGAGTAATAAAACGGTTATTAATATAGTAGCGTACATCGTTGATTCTTTCTGGAATAAAACACCAAACGTCTTGTAGTTTGTCCAAACCTTCCTCAGCGATCCACCAGCGAATAGGATACTTGGCCTTTGCAGCCTTTTCCCATTCTCGCCATTCTTTTCCGGTGCCACACTTTAGCTTAGTGGTGCCACGAATCCAGTCCGCAAATTTTGAGCAGGTCCAATAGTTTCTCATATAGTTTCTTTCTTTCGAATAAAGTAATTATACAATCAAACGATGAACCTGTCAATAACAATTGAAAAATTGTTCAAAATTTTCTTTGGTATCCTGCCATATTGAGCATAATTGAATATTGCTCGTAGGCTTTTTGAACAGCGGGATTAGTGTTACGATAGAACGATTCTTCTCGTTCTTTGTCCATTAAAATTTGGAACATATCAACTTCACCCTGACTGTGACGTTGCATTCTAAAGAACCGTTTTTCTAGTTCAACTAGGGCTCGAAGCCGGCCTTCGGGTATTTCTAAAGTGTAGACCTGTTCAGTTTCAAACTCTACAACATCAGTGCGAATCAAATCCGCTCGAGTCGGATCTGTAAAAAATCTAGGAGGATGGTACCGTGCCCTACGCTTAGAATCGTTGAGCACGTTGACTTCGTAGTTACGACAAAAGTCTTTTAGAGTTTCATCCATTCTGGATTAGGCTTTCGGTCATTGGGAAGATAGCGGCAATAGCTTTGGCACAGGCCAATGCCACTAACTGATGCTCTTTTTGTGTACCGTTACCGGAACGAAGTTCGATGAAGTGAACCCAAGAGCGTAGTGTACCGTTCATGTAAACACGACTTTCTGTATTGCCCTCTGGGAGCACAGCACGAGCTTGTTCTTTGGCAATGCCATTTGTTACTGCCCATGTATAAGCATCTCGAGCAGCCCTAATAACAGCCTGTTGCTTTTCTTCCCATAGGCGTGCAAGTTCTCTGTGTTCTGGATTAGTCATATCCAAATCGACAGAATTTTGCCTATTCTTTGTGTCTTGAAACCTTGCATCTCGTAATACAAAGTTAAGATCCTTCGTTGGGTCGGCGTAGCGTTGTGAGAACTCCTGGAAGCTAAAGCTACGGTGTCTAAGTATTTGTCGTGCAATGTCTCTTGTGGTTGTAATCTCAACGCAGGCTGAGACCATTTCAAGCGGCGACCAGTGTGCATGTTTGACCAGATATCGAATAAGTTTTTCGGATGTTTCTGTGTTTAGCTGATTGCTAGGATTGCTAACTCGTGCGCAGTAAGCAATTAGTTCTTGAGCATTGTCGATGCCTAAGTTTGCAAATTCTGCTGTTGGTTGTGAATAGGAAAGTAGTTTAACAGTCATTCTTTTTTGTCTTTCTCATCTGGAAAACAAAGTGATTCCATAGTTTTGTAATGCTCATAGGCCTTTTTAAGGGCTTCAAATTTTTCTAACTTAGCAGGGTCCGGAACAAGTATAGCTAGACGTTCTTCCATCTTAGTCATAAATTCTTTTAGACTCCTATCTCCAATTTTAATATCCTTGCCATCGGGCATGTCAATGCCGTTTTCGCCAATTGAAATTGAAGGATTACCCCAAGAACCGGTTACACCACTAATTGTATAGTTACTATTGTATGTGGCGTTTTGGTACGAAGTGGTAAATGACGGAATAGATATTGTACTAATAGTACTGGCGCCGCTGGCCCCTGTTAATGTTACTGTGTCAATGCCGCTGTCGATCATTAATGTATCTTGAGCGGCTCCATAATTACCGAGGTCAATAATTACATCGTCAGTTGCAGACAACGTATCTTCTTGACCTTGCTCAACTTGCTCTAATGCTTTTAGTTGATCCTCGGTAAGCATTTTACTTGACCTTAGCTTCTTTACGAGCGTTCTTTTCTTCTGTGATTTCGTTTCTACGAGCTTTGATCAGTTTGCTCATTTCTTGTAATGCTTTTCTAGCTCTTGTACCTGCTGCACCGTTACCGGATGTAAATTTTGAATCTTCAGCTAGAAATGCTTCGAACTGAGCTTTTAATTGATCTACTGTGTTTGACATAATATTAATCCTTATAGTTATGTTCTCATACTTAGCGTATAGAATGGTGTGGTCGGTAGGTTTCGAACCTACAAAGGCGTTGTCTAGGACGTTGCCCCATCACCAGCTTTCCAAACAAGGAGAAGCGGCAGGTCTGCCAATTCCACTCACGACCACAAATATATTATATATGTACGACTCCTAGAGGTCAACGGTTATTGACATCTTTTTCAATAATTCCTTTTATTCTACCCAAAACATCATAGGTGATTTTATCATCCCTGCACATCTGGAATCGCATTAGGGGATTCTTTGCCCTAGCACATTCCCCATCTACAGGCGGGTTAACTCCGCGGTTGGGCAAATCCCAGCTGTGTGTACCTTCCGGATAGTGATGCCATTCTGTGGCCTGAGTAAACACAGATTGGTTACATTGATTAGGATCAGTGGGTTCATCCCGGCCGCCCGTGAACACATATACTTTACCAAAGTAAGGTCCTAGGTTAGGAGCATGCCACGGCTCTGAGTTTAGATTAGTGTTCACATGAATAGAATGTTTGCCTCCAAATTTAGGTGCTTCTCTACAGAAAGGATACAAACTAAAAGCCGCACGGATTTTATTACCCACAGACTTTTTAATAAACGGATCATCAGTCATTAATCGCAATGCAGTCCAGCCGCCTTGACTTCCGCCATAGACGTAGACAAAATTTTGATTAACTGTTGATTGAGATTCCAACCATCGACGAGCAGCCAATACATCTAGTACTCGCATATCCACACCGTGTTGATTGGTAGTTTCGTGATTTTGAAAAATACCACGACTCCAAAAACTATCTAAGATAAGCACATTAGCATTAAGATTTTTCTTGAACCACATACCCGACTGTAGTTCCGCAGGAGTAACACCGTGGCCACCGTGTACTATAATTACAGTTGGCGACGATGAATTGTATGTAGGAGTCCAGCTGGCAAACAGTGTGCCTTTTTTATCGTAGGTAGGAATGTTTCTAGCAAAGAAACTTAGACCGGATCCCACCATGTTGCGTTCGTAATGCCAAATGTCATAAGGACGTTCTGGAATTTGAAAATTTTCGTTAGTAGATGGTTGCCAAAATTGAATAGTTTCTTCTTTTAGACTAAGGTCTTCTTTGTTCCAAAAGAATGCGTTTGCACTAGCAGAAAACGCTAAAATCACTGCGCCTAATATAAGCCTCATAATTTTTGCCTAAAAAGTTAGTTACACTATACTGTAACACAATTACATACGTTTGTCAACCATAAATATGCTATGCGTTTTGAAATTGAAAAAATTAATTACATTCCATTTTATATTAATAATTGGGACATTATATACAATGAACTGAGTTCAAAATACCATGTGCCCGAAGGTGTTGTTAGAGAAACAGCAACCACCGTATATGATTGGAACCATGAGAATTTTGGAACACTGCATACAGAATTACAGAAAAGATTTTCTGCGATAGGAATTGAAGTACACAGAGCTAGATTCTTCTATACCAAACCTAAATGCAGTTTGGGCATTCATGTCGACGGAACAAACAAACTAGGACACTATTATTGGGCAATAAATTTTCCCGTACACGTTCCGCAAGACAATCATTTTCAAGAATGGTATTCCTATGATGGAAACTATGTTAGAAGCTACAACGATCTTTATACAGACAGCACATTGTTAGAATCTCCAGATAGAGTTAAACTAATAGATAAATTAATCTTAGATAAACCTTATCTAGTCAAGGTAGGAATTCCCCATGCTGTGTTTAATCACTCAGATTCTATTAGATTAATATTATCTATTAGATTTTATACTACTCGAGAAAATACTCTAAAACTAATTAAATCTTCTATTGCTCAATCAACTTTTGCAGACTCTGTGCATAAAAGCTAACAAGTTTTTCATCTATGTGATCTATATTGGTCCTGTAGAATTTTCTTTCTAAACTAGGATCAAATTCTAATCTACTTCTTTCGTGTACAAACGGCCAGTTATCGTAAATCACAATGTCGTAATCGTCCCATTTGTGAGTATACAACAAGTCTTTCTGTGTTTCTAAAAACTTGTAGTACGGAGATAAGATAGGCTTCGGATCTAGTATTTCTCCTCGGAATTTTACTTTCTTAATCCAAGCATCTGTAATATTCTCTTCCGGTACACAATAAAAATTTAATCTCAAAGACTGCTTTCCTGTAATAGGATGCGTTTTAATAAAATCAAATTCTTGAACGTCTGTACCTTCTTGGTACCAACTCTGCTGAATAATTTTAATATCGTTGATTTGAGATTTTAAATTCTCAGGTAGTCTGTCTAACCCTTCTTCTAAGTTTAACCAAGTAGTTAGACCCGACTCTGGGTTAGGATTGCTAACCATCCATAGTGTTCTATGCGGGAAAGGTTTGACTCGCCTGTTAGGAATGTCCGAGTGCCACGGCATGTGCTTTAGTCCTAGCTTGGGACTAATTTTGTTGCTCATAGGACTAACAGCAACTTTTCTATCTTTTAACTCAACCATTTCCACAGCTTCTACGCTGTACTGGTAATCTCTAGCAGACCACATCATTCCAAAGTGGCTGCATAATTTTACATAATCTTGTTTAGAAAAATTCATACGTTTGAAAACTATAAGTTTTCTATCGTAGATCATTTTTCTCCAGAACATAAAATCCTGTTTAAAAAAATCTAAAGGATTTTCAAATTCTACAATGGTTCCCCAAGATTGGTGTATTTGTGTTTCTTTCATAATATTCTAGCATCTACTATTAAATTTATTCTGTCCTTGTTAGACAGATTCTTCAACCAATGAGGAACGTGATTATTAACCCAATAAAAATTTCCCTGCAATAATTTTACATCTTCGTCTCTAATATGAAAAATATTTTCGTGGTCGGCTTGATCTATAACAAAATGAAATCTATCGTAATAGTCAAAATATTTTCCTTCGTCCGTGTGCGTGTCAATGTCGCTGTTTGCAAAATGTTTGCTGAAAAATATTCTGCCCCATTCAACTTTTGTTGCACCTGCACCTAAGAATGATTCTTCTAACCAACGTACAGTTTCTTGAAACAGAGGAACACGTTTTAATACTTCGGTGTCGTCTACAGCCATTTCTTGATTAAACTGGTTAGTGGACTTAATATTTGAAAAGTCGCCTACTAATCTTCTAAGCACAACCATCTCGGTGTTTCGCAGAGCAGGCGCCATTTTTTGTCTGTTGGTTATTAATTTCCAAAGAAAGTCTGTTTTTGGATCGCTAAAGTAGTTGGCAATTCTTTCTGCTAACTCTTTATTTGAACTGATTTGAAAATAGTTGTTTTCAAACCCGCATAATTTTTTAGGTGAATACATAGGGCAATAAATATCGGTATGGACCCCTATATTTATTTTAACCCAAATCCGTTCTGCGACTCTTTGAAAACCAATTGGCAAACAATTAAAAAAGAGTTATACGACTTTATGCACATTAGAGGCATTGTTGACAAAGACGGTAACATATTGAGCAACGATCAAACTCAGTCAGGAGTTAAGCCCAACGCATTAGAAACATTGTATTCTGGTTCGTTTAAGAGTCTATGCATCTACATTAAGTCAAACATGTTAGACAAGTTTGAAATGGAAGCAATGAATTGGGGTGCAGAAGAAAAAGAGCGGTGGAGTCCCTATGCTAGAAGAATGGGATTTTTGTCTCCTTTTATCTATGCTTATAAGGATGTTATTGGTTCAGCAGTGTTTAACATCAGCTATCCCGGCAGCGAATTAAAGCATCATTTTGGACTTGATCCAGATTACATTAGATTGCATCTTTGTATAAAAGAAGATTCGCATTGTGTGTTCGATATTGAAAATCATAGACATACTTGGACTGATGGAGAACTATTTGCATTTGATGATGCAAACGTTTTACATGGAACTAAACACTTTGTAGAAGAAGGCGCTGGTCCTAGAATTATTCTATTAATGGATGTTAAAAAAGAATTTCTAAAGCCCTTTGCTCAAACATGGCCATGCAGAGACACTAGGCCAAAAATTTCTGAACTGCCTAAACTAACCGGTTGGGGCGAAAAACAATTACAAACATTTGTATCCAGCGATGCTTGAATATATTTTAATATTTGTTCTATGGACATTAATGCTGTATACTGTTCATCGAATAGTTCATGTAACCCCTTACCTAAAAGAATTGCATTGGGATCATCACAAGTATGTTAACCTAAACAACACAGGTTGGAAGTTAAACAATCTATTGCTATTCAACGATACATGGAAAAGCACAGCCGATCTTTGGATAACAGAAGTTATACCATCTTTGATTTTTTCCGTAGTTACTGGGCATTATTGGATTATCATTTTCTATTACCTCTGGGCAGCATTTTTACAAGAAGAGCTAGAGCACAATAAAAAAATAAGTTTCTATCCTTTTACTTTTGGTAAATGGCATCTAATACATCATCGAACTCCAAATAAGAATTTTGGATTGTTCTTGCCATTTTGGGATAAAATTTTTCGCACTGAAAAGACAGTACCATAAATAGGTACATGAACATTTCACAAAAAGAGCCTTGGTTAAAAGGCAACGTTTCTCATCATGCAAGATTCTACGCTTCGTGGTATGGCAAAAGAAATGCCAATGCGATTTATGCACCGGGCTTAGATCGATTTCTACTAGTAGACAACTTTGATCTATGGCTTACTATGGAAGTGGCTAGAATTTTATCTTCCAAAATTCCTACGCAGATATTTTTGCTAGCCAAAGATGTTCCCGAATTTGACAACTCTAACTGTTTAGAAACTACGATCATAGATAAAAGAAAATATGTAATCAACGGTTCGAACATTTTAACAGCAAGGCAAGTTCCTTCTTTGCATGTTTTAGTTGAACCAGACTCTGTAGCTAATGTTGGTATCCCTAGAGATTATCAAACAGGCACACATAAAGAAATGCTAGACAATCTTAGAAGCTATTCTTTATTTGTATTAAGAAATATTCATGCTATTACCATTGCAGATTCTATTAAAAATATAACACCGTTTGAAGATATGATTAAAACATATCTTCCAGATCAAGTTCCTGACATTAAACTCCCCCAGGATCAGTCCTTTTCTTCGAGAAGTATTAAGAATGAAATTAAAGCTGTGCTATACCAAAGCCTGTCAGTCAGCGAAGCATTAGACAGAATAGAAAACATTTGGTACCAGCACGGGTATAACTTACCGGAGTATCGAGACATGTACTATTATTACATGGGCTTAGAAACTCCTGTTAGATTAAAAGAACAACAAGTTGACAGAAATTATTTTACTCCAAGGGCTGTATAATGTTAAAGAAAGAAGATAGTTTATATTTTAGCAGTATCATTTTTAACGGTTATCAAGATAGCTTTTGGAATCAAGTACATGGCGAAGCTGGGGAAGCCGGCAAGTTTATTATTGACCTAGGCAAAAGAATTAATCCTAATAGATTTGTGACTAGACATGGAGAATGGAGTTTACCTTGGAAACAAGAGTTACCTCCTACTTTTGAAATGCCAGATTACGATCCTTTATTTCCAAAGAGTTTTGATCAAGTCACCGACGAACGTGCATTAGAAATTAAGAAGCTAATAAACGAAAAGAATCAAAAATTTGCAGTAATGTATTCGGGCGGAATTGACAGCACTATTGTTATGTGCGCCCTAATTAAAAATCTTACGCAAGAAGAATTAAAGAACGTTGTTGTAGCTACTAGCAGTCACGCCATTGTAGAAAATCCTGTGTTCTGGCAAAAGTTTATTCATGGTAAATTTAAAATTTTAGATTCTGCTAGTATGAAATACGACAGCCTCATTGAACAGGGATATCGTCCTATTACCGCAGACGAAGGTGATTGTATATTTGGAACAGCACTAGGCTTAACAATGTATACCAACTATGACGCTTATCTAGTTAGCATGGATCAAGAATCTAGAAGTAGGTTAGCTGCAATCAAAGGCAAAATTACTTCGGACGAAGTACACTACAGCCAGTATAAAGATATTATTATCAAACACTTTAGTCAGCCTCATGATCCCACATTTGGAGAAAACTTTTATAATAAGTTTGTTAAAAATATAGAAACCAGTTCGGTACCTATTCACAGCTTGCATGATTTCTTTTGGTGGATGATTTTTAACATCAAATATCTCAATTGTTCTATAAGAGGAGCAATTTATTTTAACGATAGAATTCCTGTTAAAGAAGCTATATACGATTGGATCATAAATTGGTTTAACGGCGCAGACTACCAACGTTGGAGTATGGCCAATAACAACAACGGAGAAAAAATAGGTTACAGTCAAAGCACATACAAAATGGCAGGTCGTCGTTATATCTATGATCTAGATAAAAATCCCTGGTACTTCCACTTTAAAGTAAAGTTAGAAAGTCTAGGCGGTAGTATTGTATATGCACAAAATAATTCAAATCTAACAGCAGAACAACATCCCAATGCTAGGTTTGGTTTAGATAAAGATTTTAATATCTTATACATAGATGATCCAGTAGTGCAAAATTACATTAGGGAAAATGTAATTGATTACAAAAAGGATTGGTAATGAAAAAATCGTCGGTGATTTATTTCTTACCCACTTTGTCTGAATCGGAAAAAGAAGAATTAGATTCTATATCTAATGTTGTTGAAATTATAAAAAACGAAAACATCGACATTAAAATTAGTCCTTCATGGTCTGATCTTATTTTAAAGTTGCAAGATAATCAGCGACAGCATTTATTAATTGTTTTTAGATTAGACTTTATTGAAAGAAAAGATATGTCCATAGACGAAGTTCTTTCTATGTTGTCGTCCTTGATTAAGTTTATAGGATCTAAACACGATATTAATGTTGGTATAGTAGTTCCAAAACTTTGCAGCAAAGAATTAATTTCAAACTTCAAAAGAAATAATGTGCTGGGAATAATTCCTGGAATGCGATTCTTTGACAAAGAGAGTTCTATTAATGCATATAATGAATTAATACAAGGCAGGCCCCATTGGCCTGCATTAGCAATTCAAGAATATAGCACATCTAAATCAAAAAATGTAACACTAACTGACAGGCAATATGAAATCTTTAATCTAATTGCTAGACGGGGCTATACAAATAAACAAGTTTCTCAAATGCTGTCCATTAGTGAAGACACTGTTAAGTTTCATGTGGGCACAATCTTCAAAAAGTACGGAGTTAAAAATAGAACACAGTTGGCATTGGCTGTAGACTCCGGGCTAATCACATACCACTAAAGTGGTGCCTAACTCTTAAAATATAAGACTAAATTCAATACAGTCAATATTATTGGGAGTAATAAATGAAAAAGATACTGTTTGTATTATCTATGCTTGCGTCGTCTGTTTCCTACGCAGCAGAAACAATAAAAATATATTCACCTTACAGTCCGGGACATAGTGCAACACCTGCACTATTCAAAGTAGTAGACGAAGCAAACAACATGCAATCTGTCTACAAGTTTATTGTAGAATTCAAACCAGGTGGTAATCAAATGATTGCAGTGAGGAGTCTAGACGAAAATAGTCTTGCTATTATTGCTCCAGCCTATGTTGAAAATGTTGAATCGGGTAAACTCAAAGAATCAGACTATAAACCAGTACATGCCTTTGGCGATGCTTGCTGGGCAGTAATTACTAATAAGCCATTGGCAGGACAAAAAGAATTTACAGTAGGCGGCGTTGGATTTGGAAATGCTGCACATTTAACTTCACTAGCATTAGGCGACAAGTATAATTTTAATGTTCGTTATGTTGTTTTTAAAAGTAATAATGACGCATTGATTAACATGACAGGAAACAACGGGGTTGAATTAGTTATTGACAAGTATGAAAGCTACGAAGGACTAAAAACTAAAAATCCAAAACTACAAATGGTAGCTGCTAGTTGTCCTACTAGATTGCCACAAGAGCCTAAGATCAAAACTCTAAAAGAAATTGGTATAGATGCTCCTTACATTTTTAACATAACAATGGCTCACAGTTCCATGCCAGAGGCACGTAGGAAGTCTATATCTGTTATATTACATTCTGCTACAGAAAAAGTAGGCGAAAAAGAAATTTATAACCTTTCAGCAATGAGACCTCCACAGTTTAGCGGAATCAGCGTTGATGATTTTTATACAAATTCAGTTAAACAGGTTAGAAGGTTGCAGCAAAAATATAAGCAGCAAATTGACATTGCACAAGGGAGATAACAATGTTTGGTATTAAATCTAAGTTTCAAGAACGTATTCCTCGTTCTTTGGCCAAAGTAGTAACCTGGCGCATATTAGTAACAATAACAAATTTTGTAGGGGGTTGGATTGCTAGCGGTAATCCGTGGGTTGGCTTAGGAGTAGCCAGCTTTGCTCTAGTCGTAAACAGCGTTTTATACTTCTTTCATGAACGTATTTGGAACAGAACAGACTGGGGCAAAAAAGTACCAGATAACGTTCAAACGGCTTAAAACGGATAAATATTATACAGGATTCATACCTGTATTTTAACGTTAAAATGGAGTTCCATATGAAAACAATTCGCTGGGTTATTGCCCATGAGCCAATTGATTTATTTCTTAGAGCAGCAGAGCGTTTCAGCAAAGCAGTTAAAGAGCAAACTAACGGTGAGCTAGACATCGAAATTTTGTCTTTAACAGATTATTCTAAGAAGTATAACAACGGCGTAAAAGTAACAAAACACGACCTTCTACAGTTAATGGAAGATGGCGTTGTTGAAATGAGCCAAATGTATACAACATGGTTGGGTCACTACAACAAGGATATGTTTGTATTAGACATGCCTTTCTTGTTCCGTGATCACGAACATGCTGATCGTGTATTAGAAGGCGAAATTGGCGAGTACTTGCTCAAAGGCCTTGAGCAACATTCTGCTGTTCGCGGTCTATCTTTCACATACAGCGGTGGCTTTAGAATTATTCCTAGCCAGAAAGAGCTAGCAACTGTTGAGTCTTTCCGTGGTACAAAGATTCGTACAGCTCGAAGCCCAGTGGCAGTAGATACATTCAAAGCAATTGGTGCAGAAGTTATCGACACTGTAGAACTAGAAGAAATGAACGAAGCTGTTAAAGCTGGTGTCATCGAAGCTGGTGAATCTACATTTGTTCGTGTGTTCCCTCTACAGCAAGCAGAAGCATTTGGTGTAGTTAATGACACAGCTCACAGCTTGTTCTTAACCAGCATCATCGTTGCTACCAAGTTCTGGGATACACTAGATTCTAAGACGCAAGACATTATGAAGAACGCTGCTCTAGATGCTGCTCGTGCAGAGCGTCGTGAAAGTGTAGAACAGGTTGCTGGCATTGTTAAAGAATGCGCAGAAAAAGGAGTACCTGTTGTTTCTATGTCTGCAGAAGAAACTGCTAAGTTCAAGGCAGCTACAGAAGTTGTTTACGACAAGTATCAAGACTTCTTTACAACAGATTTAATTTCTCAGATTCAATCTAAGTAATTAATATTGTAAAAATAAAATAGGCTCTTCGGAGCCTATTTTTTTCATAGTTGTTCCAACGCCCAATACGCAAATGGAGATTCAAATTCAAACTCAAATCTACCATTGTCTGAAATAATAGCAGGAATATTTTTAACAGGATGTTCTTTTCCGTCCTGTGTAATAAATTTAGAATTGTTAATCATTAAGCTATTAGTGTTACATTTAAACTTGTTAGCAATGATGTTGAATATTGTTATTGTGCTGCCACGTGCTAGAGAATTATTAGTGTCAATGACTAGTTTATGTTTGCCAAACTCTAAATCAACAGAAAACTTTTTTTCAAAAGGTATTCTAGGCCTATTTAAATTATTCCCTAAATCTATTTGTTGACCGTCTAGGTACACGGTATACTGCGGATGAATGTCAGTATAACCAACACTTAGGTACAATAAGAAATTAATAGTTTCGGTCATGTTAGTAAGTTAACTATCTGTTGTTGTGATCCCATAAAGTTACATTCACTACTGCCTAAATAATTTCTTAATACAACAATGTTTGAAAGATCCGGATCTCTATTAAAGATATATTCAGGTATACCCATGTTCTTGGGTCTAGGATAACATCCTGTTAATGCTATTTTATTTTCTTCGTTGTCCTTTGTAAGATCTCTTGCAGCAACATAACTTAATACTATCTCAGGTGTCCAGCTGTAAAAATTAAAAGGCATCTCTGGCATCATCATACTTCTAGTTATGTCAGGTTCGTTTAATACGAAGCCTTCGACTGTAGGATTATGATCCTTGTCTTCTATTTCTTTATCGTAACCAATAAAGAAAGGGCTAGCATGAAAAAATGTAGGATCTGGGTAGTATTCAAAATCACCACCGCCTGTTACCAAATGGCCTTTCTTAGACCTAACGTAATCTCTTATAATTCTTAGTACCGCAGTTCCGCCCGGAGTTCTTGTATGGTATTCTTTTAAATTTTTTAAAACCTCAGCAGTGTAATCTTTTAAATTAAATTTAATTACTTTTGGCTTAACGTTATTGTAATGACACCATCTATGTGCATGCCATACATCTAAGTAATTTAAATTTTCTAATTCAAATATTACAGGAGTAAAGGGTAATTTTAATTTTAAAAATGTATTGGCAACATACTCGCTGTCAATACCTCCGCTCATAGCAACAAAGATATTTTTATAATTGTCAGCAATATCTACAGCAACATTTTTTGCTGCTTGCTCAAACGCAATTATCTGTGACTTTTCTTTAGGCCCAAGGGTAATTACAAAGTCCCTCTCTGGAATTGGATTAGATTTAGATCTATAAAAATTAAACTTAATCCATCCGTCCTTGCCTAAACTTCCTGAAATCATTTGTTTTTTCTAACTCTAAAAGCTATGACTTTTCTTAATTCGTTAGCCCACACCGCAGATGGTCTTGTGGTATGTAATGTTCTTCCGTCATAGACCATAACTCGACCAGGAACAGGACTTACAATTTTTTCAGCCCAACCCATGTTAAAGTTTCTGCCCTGTGTATGAGCAGCTTGTTTTTGGTATTGCTGATGGTCTCCGGTTTCACCGTCTGGATCGTTTTCATAGAATACGCATTCTGCAAACCAACTAGGATACCATTCTAAATTAGCAACATACAATAAGGTGCAGGTAGTGTCGTCATTTAGATCAATAGTATCTCTGTGGATACCGTGACTTCTTTTAATAGACTCGTTTGGCTGACCGTTAGTGTAAACTCTCCACCCTGGTTCTAAGTTAGAGTCTTTGGTAGGAGGTGCTACCCAATCTTTCCATTCGTCGTTATCTGGTAAACTCATTTCTTCAGGAGCACCAGTAATAGTATATTGATTACCTAGAGACTGATTAATTGTTTGCCACAGTTCCCAAATGATTGGATGATCCTTTTCTAAGCCATACTCGTCACTGGCAAAACAAGTTCGATGCATCCATTGTGTAGGATTCCTAGGCGGAACAGTAAATGCCCAACCTCGTTCTTTGTCTACGGCAGGAACGTATGTGTGTATAACATGTGGAGTAGGTGTAGTTGCTTTCCACGTTGCATACCAGGTTTGATTTTGGATATAGTTCCAAACTCGTAATCTTAAGTCTGCCGGAACTAGATTGTCATAAACGTTAATTTCGTACATAGTCTCTTTATAAATATCAACGCAGATATTTATAGGACTACAGCATGGCCGAAACTGAAATTGACAAGTTTGAAAGAAAGTTTAAAGACATGACAGATGATCATGGCGAAACTGTTGAGATTTGGTGGAGATTGAGATTGGAAGGATCGCCTTGCATACCAATGATCCTTGACGGGTTCTCTGAACTTATGAGAAAAGGTTGGTCCAATAATACCATTACTATAGATAACCAACACAGATTAGTTTATGCTGTGTATCCTAAAACAGGAGAAGTCGCCGGAGGCATTGCCTACAAGTGGGTCGAACATTCAAACTCAATTTGGATTTCTTTAAGTTTCACCGACGAAAAGTTTAGGGGTAGGGGAATTAACAGACTATGCCAGTCGGCACTAGAACGAGATGCTCATTTGTTAGGTGCTACTGCGGTTGAAAGTTACGTACACGTTGACAATAAACCGAGAATACGATCAACCGAGAAAGTCGGTATAATGCCTAAATTCTATAGAATGTACAAACAATTAAGGTAAATGTTCTTTAGCTATATCGGAAACAATTCCGTTAGCTAAGTTATAAGCATCTCTAGTTGTATTATATTCAACAACAACAGATCTCGATCTGTAATCATTGTAGGACTCTTCGTTGTCCCAAAAACTCTGGTATGTAAATGTTAACTTATCGGCAGACATAGAACGAACTTCTTTGAGACATTTTCTTGCTACTTGAAGTTCTGTCATGTAATTGTTTAGATCGTTTGATCTTGCAAAAAACTGTACATCTGTACTAGGTCTTGTTGATGTAACTGTTACTTTAAACATGTTATTGGTCCATGTAATCTAATACAGTTGTAGAAACGTTAATGCCGTTTTCTAAATTGTACGAAGTTCTTTCGTTACCATAATCTGTTACGCAAGTATGACCTCTAAACTCGTGGTAATCTTCGATGGTGTTCCAAATACCTTCATAGGTAAATGTTAACCCGTCTTCAGAAATGTTTCTACTTTCTCTAATGAATTTTCCTTCAGCTTGCTGAATCTCTAAAACATCGTTAACAGTTTGTGGTCTCATGTAGAAGGGCACGTTTACATTAGGCCTTCTGCTAGTGATGATCACTTTAATCATTTGGGTATCTCCAATCCGGTATAATATTTATGTTAATTTAATCTAAAAAATTTACTTTCTTTAGATTAGGGTCGCTAGGAAGCTTCTTTTTTAGGTCCTTAAGCATAGCAATTCGCCATTCTAAGAGTTTAAAGTTTAAAACCCAGGGAAAAACTGCGTGTATTATGCTTCCTAAAAACAACCCAAACAGTTTAAATGCTTCTGTCATTGACAATTTAAAATGCCAAAGGTATTGTGTTATAGGATTAGATCCCTTGATTTCTCCGTACTTCGAAGCTTCTTCTAAATGTTTTTTATTGAACCAGTTCATGACTATACTTATCTACAAAATTGCATAGGGTTTCATAATCTATTTCATTAAATCCAACAGCAACAGTTACCCTTGTTGCTTGATTCATTTGTACTCCGTGTACGCTTTTATGATTAAACAACCAATTTTCTCCCCTAGAAAATCTAACAGAAGCAAATAATGAAATGTTTTCTGGGTTAGGAAATAGTTGGTCTTCTACAATTTTTTCGTCATAAAATTCAGAATACGAAACATCATCGTTTATAGATATAAGAATGCTGCTGCGTCGTTCTTCGTCTTTATGAGGAACACATACAGAACCTCCACTGATGATCTGCAAAGAAATTTTAGGTTCCTCGCCGATGCCTTCTAACCAGGAAAATCTTTTAGCTATCTCTGCTTTTAATTCTTCGGGCAGCTTGTATATTTTCAAAATACCTTTGCTAAATTTCCAATATCTTCTATACAACTCTCTAGCATATTTTGTATTTGAATTTTTGTGAGCAATAGTTGAACCATAGTCTCTAGTGTTTTCTAGATCGTTTACATTCTCGGCAGCATTAAGTATTTGCGGAAATAAATCTTTAATATCTACTTGGACTGGGCTAAATTGAAAATGTCTCATGTAATATACGGACCTTTGTAATCTTTAATCGCAGATTCAATTACAGGTCTAATTTTAGGATCCATATGATCAAAGTATATTAACAAATGGTATCTGTCGTCTATACCTCTATTTTCTGCTTTGTGGTATTGAATGCTGTTAAACATCCAAACCTCGCCAACTCCGTAGTGCTGACTATATTC
>JACCDX011573321.1_pt1 | contig 20877 bp, 25 predicted proteins | sample 7449681 | NCBI WGS metagenome assembly JACCDX01 (sample SAMN15323450, study PRJNA562643) | freshwater metagenome | isolation source: river surface water | place: USA:Blue River Watershed | collected 2017-08-18
AGATCTGCGCCGTTGCCGACTGCCAGAACCTGGTCGATCACGATTTCCTGGCCCACGTCCGCAGCAATCTGTTCTACTTTAATTTTTTCGCCAGCAGCAACACGATACTGTTTGCCGCCGGTTTTTATGACCGCGTACATAATGACCTCTTAATTGGAAGTTTCCTAGGACGAACCCTAAGGAACCGCGGATTTTAGCACGGACTTTTGGGACTTGCCAAGCCCCCTAGATCAGAAGCTGGCCTGTTCAGTCAAGTCAGGCTTTTTCGCTCTCTATAATCAGCTTGGAACCGGAAATTGGGGCTCAAACTCGGGAAAACCCGTGATTTACTTCATTCTGGCCCCAACACCCCGTCCTGACACCCTGTTGAGTGAAGCCATTTTGTCTACCACTGCGTCCTCTGAATCAGCCTCCCCAGCCTCCGCTTTGGCCCTGGTGGCCCAAGACATGGCCAAGGTCGATGAGGTCATTGCCGACCGCCTGAGCTCCGGTGTGCCATTGGTAGGTCAAGTGGCTCAGTACATTATTTCGGCTGGCGGCAAGCGATTGCGCCCAGTCATTTTGCTGCTCACGAGCGGCGCCTTGAATTACCAAGAACACCATAAGTACAGCCTGGCAGCCGTGGTGGAGTTCATCCATACCGCCACCTTGCTCCATGACGATGTGGTGGACGAGTCCACCCTGCGCCGCGGCAGGCCCACGGCCAATGAGCGCTTTGGCAACCCCGCCAGCGTGCTGGTGGGCGACTTTTTGTATTCGCGCGCCTTTCAAATGATGGTCGATGTCGGCAGCATGCGCATCATGCAAGTCTTGGCCGATGCCACCAATGTGATTGCGGAGGGCGAAGTGCTGCAATTGATGAACATGCACGACGCCTCCTTGGACGAAGAAGCCTATTTGCGCGTGATTCGCTCTAAAACCGCCAAATTGTTTGAAGCCAGCTCGCGCTTGGCCGCCATCTTGGCCCAAACATCGCCTCAACTCGAAGAGGCCTGTGCTGAATATGGCCAAGCCCTTGGCACCGCATTCCAAGTCATCGACGATGTGCTGGACTACGAGGGCAACGCGGCTGAAATGGGCAAGAACTTGGGCGATGACCTGAGGGAAGGCAAAGCCACTCTCCCCTTGATTTTGGCCATGCAACGCGGCACACCTGCTCAAAAAGAGTTGGTTCAAAAAGCCATTGAAACCGGCTCTGTGGACCAGCTGAGCCAAGTGATTGCCATTGTTCGCGAGACAGGCGCCTTGGATGGCAGTCGCCAAGCCGCCATGTCAGAAGCGCAGCGCGCCATCAACGCCGCACAACAATTGCCTGACGGCCCTTACAAAGAAGCCTTGATCGGCCTAGCGTCCCAACTGCTGGTGCGCCGAACCTGAGCTTTCGAGGTTCGCTTTAAGGCGCCACTTCACGCAAGAGTCGCATGCCCAGCAATGTGTAGCGGCTGTCTGGCGCATTGATGTTGCGATAACTGCAACGCGCATAAATGGGCCATGTGTGCCAAGACCCACCTCTTCGAACTTTGAGATGACCCGCGTCGGGGCCTTGCGGGTCGATGGCAGGTGAGGTCTTGTAGTAATTTTCTGCGTAATGGTCGCTCACCCATTCCCAGGCATTGCCGACCATGTCGTACAAACCAAAGGCATTGGGCGGGTAACTGGCCACGGGTGAGGTGAAGGCATGGCCGTCGTTGCCTGGCAAAGCTTTGTCTTGCCAGCGCTGCCAATGCGGGGTAGCCGCTGCGTCAAACAGATTGGCCCACTTCGTCAAGGTTTGCGGATCATTGCCATGTGGAAAACGCGTCTGCGTTCCAGCTTTACAGGCGTACTCCCATTCGGCCTCGGTAGGCAGTCGATACGTCACGCCTTCTTTTTGCGAAAGCCACTTGGCCATGGCCATGGCATCGTGCCAAGTGATGTTGACCACGGGGTGGTCGTTGGCTTGTTCAAAGCCTGGCGTTTTCCAACTGTAGGCCGGGTCTCTGCCTGCAAACGCATCGGCTTTTTCGGGTCGGTTGCGATCGTGCTGGACGCTGTAACCATAGCCACCCGTTTTGTCGCGAACAGATTCGGGCACGTACCCAGACAGGTTCAAAAACTGTTCAAACTGAGCCCGTGTGACTTCTGTTTGGCCGAGGTCAAATGCACGAGAAATTTTGACGCGGTGCAAAGGCATCTCATCCGACAGCTCGTCGAGTCGTTTGACTTCCAACTGAGGAAAGTCAGCTTGCAAGGACGCCACGGTCTCGTTGCTGCCCATCATGAATTCGCCAGCAGGAATGCGCACGAATTTCATGCCCACTGAATTGACACTGACAAGGGGTGACGCAGTTGGGGTGGACTGCGCCTGCGCCAGCAGTGACATGCCCCATGTCATTCCCAAAGTCACACTGAAGGCAAACAGTGAAGATTGCAAATAGGGTTGGCGTGTCATGGGAGTGTTGCCAGTAACTGTGCAAATCGGGCCAGGTCCACATTGCCGCCACTGATGATGACGCCCACGCGCTGACCTTTCAAGGAGGGTGCCGCCTGAATGGCGGCAGCCAAAGACAAACAGCCAGTGGGCTCGATCACCATCTTCATGCGCTCTGCATAAAAGCGCATGGCCGCAATCAACTGCGCATCGGTCACTGTGTGAATGTCATCGACCAAGGCTTTGATGATTTCAAAGGTGATGGCGCCCACCATCGGGGTTTGAGCGCCATCCGCAATGGTGATCGGCGTTGGAATTTTGACGCGCTCACCTTTGCGAAAAGATTGTTGGGTGTCATTGCCTGCCTCGGGTTCGACACCGTAAATTTTGCACAAGGGTGAGCGCGCTCTGGTCGCCAAGGCGCTGCCACTGAGCAAGCCACCGCCCCCTAGGCACACAAACAAAGCATCGAGCTCGCCCACTTCGTCAAACAACTCCAAGGCTGCCGTGCCCTGCCCTGCCAACACATCGGCGTGGTCAAAGGGTGGAATGAAGGTGAGGCCTTTTTCTTGTGCCAATTGCATTGCTTTGGCGCTGGCATCTTCTGAATAGCGATCGTAACCAATGACCGCAGCGCCATAGCCTTGGGTGGCCGCCAGCTTGGCAGGCGACGCATCATGCGGCATGAAGATGGTGGCTGGGATGTTCAGGATACGGGCAGACAAGGCCACCGCTTGGGCATGATTGCCTGAGGAATAAGCCACCACGCCGGCTTTGCGCTGCACCTCGTTGAGTTTGGCCAAAGCATTGAAGCCCCCTCGAAACTTGAAGGCCCCCATGCGCTGAAAGTTTTCACATTTGATGAAAACCTTGGCTTGTAGCTGCTCATTCAAGGTACTGGACTGCAAAACAGGTGTCTTGTGCGCAATGCCTTCTAGCCGCGCGGCGGCAGCGAGAACATCGTCAAAGGTAGGCAAAGCTTGCGGCATGAGATTTACTCTATTGAACCCAAAATTGATAACGCCGCCCTTCACGCACGAACATGTTTTGCAGGCCTTGTAATGTGCAGGGCTCTTAAGTGCGCATGGCAGAGGTCATGAGCTTACCAAGCTTGTCAAAATAATCGATGCTCATTTGGGTGGGCACCAAAAATTTGATTTTTTGATTTTGCTCGGTTTGCTGCACTTGGATCAGTCCTGCCTTCAGCAAAATGCCAATACGGCGATGGATGGTGGCGGGGCTGGCAATGTAACTCAGCTCCATGGTTTGGGTGACCACCAAGGGTTGACCTTGTGCGCTTCGGATGGCAATGGCTTCCAACAATTTTTTGCCCACATCGTCGATGCCAGAAAGATCAATGTTGGATTTACGCAATGCTTCCGCCAACACCAAGTAGCGCAGGTAAATTTGATTCATGATGGGTTGCTCTGGTTGTAGGGGAAGATGACGAAAAAACTGCTTAGGAATCCGAACCTGATGGTGGCTTTGCCGTGCTTTGTAACAGCAGCTTGAAAATCATCAAGACAAGCCAAGTGCCAGCCAAGTTGCTCATGGCCATCACCCCAAAACTCATCGGAAAATGTTCAGTCAATCCTTGGGAGAAAAACCAAATTTGATGCAAAAGCGCGCTAAGGGTAGCGAAAAGCATGGATATTTTCAACAGGGTTAGCGGGGAAACAACTTTAAATTCCGGATCCAGATCCAAAAATTTGATGCTCAGCATGCGGGCAATGACAGGTGACAGGCCAGCAATCACACCAGTGATCAATGCGAATTCAATCCCCAAGTCGGGATGATCTTGAAAGTTCCAAAGCATGCCGCCCACGGCAATGCCAACCGCGCCCGATTCAAGCGCCAACAAAACCAAAATGAAACGGATGCCACTTGGAAAAAAGACCCAATGCACATCGAAAGAAAACTCCGTCTGCCCCCAGATCAGCTCATTGAACCAAAGCGACGCGTAATACAAAACTGCCGAGACGGCAATGACCAAGATTTTTTTGGGAAAGCTCATGTGGGTGAATGGGCGATGCGCTCGTACAACAAGTTGCCATACTGCTCGACCAGTGCAACGGGCTCAACAGGCGGGTTGGTGTCCATATTGGCAGGAGGATAAAACCATTCCAGCATGGCATTGTTGTCGAGTCTTGCTCTAGAAATCAGTTGCGTGGTGACCAAAAAGCGTCTGGCCACCACCACCCATGGTACGGGTACGCCCAGTTTCACCTCAAGGTTTTGAGTAGCCGCGTCGATGATGACATTGCCTGCACGGCAAACGACATGGCCGTTCCACTCACTGCTTGGCTCTTGCTGGTCCAAAAATCCAACCACGTAGTTTTGCGTTTGATTGGTATACCAAAGCTGGCAGGACATCAACTCGTTGCCAATGCCAAATTTATCCAAGACATGTTTGGATATGCGCGACGTTAATGAGCAAAAGGTTCTGAGATCTGCAGGCACGATGTCGTAGTAAGCCAAACGCAGTTTGTCTACGATGTGATTTTCTGCGTCGGTCAAAATGTGCACGAGCAATATGATTATTGAATTTATAAGTTCATTATTATAAACCTGATCACCATACGGCTTGGCAACTTTACAAAATCTTTAGATTGAAAGAACCTACTTAACTTGAGCCAAGCATTGTTGCTTCATGTCATGCGACTTGATGCTGTAACAATAACTTTGCTGGGCCATGACATTGGCCAGGCACATGTTCTTGGTGTCGTGGTCCTTGACTGAATAGCAATAAGAATTTTGTTTTTTGGACATGGCCAAGCACACATTTTTTCTGTCTGAGTCGTGAATGGAAAAACATGCCGCATCATTGGCCCACGCTGTTTGGATCACAAATTGACCCAGTCCCAAGAACAAATAAATCAAGATTTTCATGGTGAACTCCAATTGATTGACTTCAGCAAGATGATTCCACAAGCCAATTGGGTTGACAATGAGGCCTTGCTAGCGGCCACCCCTTTCAATTTGAGTTACAGGAGCATTCATGTCTGAGATTCGTCCCACGCAAAGTCGTCCTGAGCCACAACGCATTCAACAAGAACGACCTGCCAAGGCTGAGAATCACCCGCATCATGAACAGATGCAGCGGGTTGAAGCCAAACGCGAGGTGGTCAAACATGAAGCGGCCAACCCCAAACTCAAAGGTGGGAATGTGGACATCACGGTCTGATTGATTCACCAGGCCCAACAGATTGCGGTCATCGCCGCCATGCGCATGATTTAAACTCGCTGCTTCAACATCCAGCAAGAAAGTAGACCCCTATGGGCGCGCAGTGGAAAGCAAAAGGCAAGGCACAAGCCGCAGATGCCAGAGGCAAATTGTTCGGTCGCTTGGCCAAAGACATCATGATGGCCGCCAAAAGTGGCGCCGATCCAGCCGCCAACTCCCGCTTGCGCTTGGTTGTTGAGCAAGCACGTAAGGTCTCCATGCCCAAAGACACCTTAGAACGTGCTATCAAAAAAGGCGCTGGTTTGTTGGGTGACCCCGTCAATTTTGAGCGTGTCATTTACGAAGGTTTTGCACCGCATCAAGTGCCTGTCATGGTGGAGGCCCTCACAGACAACTTGAACCGCACAGCCTCCGAAGTTCGTGTGCTGTTTCGCAAAGGTCAATTGGGCACCTCAGGTTCCGTGTCATGGGACTTTGACCATGTGGGCATGATTGAAGCTGAGCCTGCCAAGTCAGATGCCGACGCAGAACTTGCCGCCATCGAGGCAGGCGCCCAAGATTTTGAAGCAGCTGATGAGGATGGCGTGACCGTGTTCATCACGGATCCCAGCGATTTGGACTTGGTCAGCAAAGCACTGCCGGACCATGGCTTTACCGTGCTGTCGAATAAATTGGGCTACAAGCCCAAGAATCCGGTCAATCCAGCCAACCTGACGGCTGAGCAACTTGAAGAAGTTGAAAACTTCTTAGCGGCCATTGACGGCAACGACGATGTGCAAAACGTTTTTGTGGGCTTGTCTAACTGAGCTTCACAAGCACCGCTGACACTTGAAACTTGCAGGGCTCAGTGCGCTGCAGGTTTGGGTTTGTCAGCGCCAACGGCTTTTTGCAAGCACACAATTTTGGCTGGCTTTTCTTTGTACTCAAATTTGGGGCAAGCATCCGGGTTGCTGTTTTTCCCAACAGGCTGGGGCAAAGAGTCGGGCGTTGGTTTGGGACGAGTAATCTTCTCCGGCACCACAGAACGCTCCGGTTTTTTCTTGTCATCCGCTTTGGGCGCATCATTTGCAAAAGCGTTGAACGCAAACAGCATGGCCAAAATCACTGCAAATTTCATGAAGTCCTCGTAGATCGACGGCGCTCTGTGCATGCCGCAATGAACCGCATTGTGAATCCATTTTGCCTCAGCGTCACCTGCGCCATGTCGCTATTTAAACAGACTCGCCAATGACGTGGGCAATCTCGCAACACTTGCCGTACCATGCACACTCTGAAATGACTTGTCTTTGAGGAACTTCAAATGCAAAACACCCCCGACAACCTGTTACCAGACAGTTGGCACAAGTACTTTGCCATTCAAGCCAACAACACCGCTTGGACATTGTCAGAGTCTTTGGCTGACATCAGCCTGAACACTGAAATTTTAGACACCGCCCACGCATCGGCATGGCATTGGCGAGTGGTTGGCAAAGAAATCAACCACATGCGCAGCGTGATGCTACTGGCGCTGGTGCATGCACGCATGAACATGGGCCCCAGTGCATGGGCTTATGCAGAACGCATGCGCATGTATTTCACTGAAAAAGCCGATACGCCAGATTGGGAATTGGCATTCACGCACACGGTGCATGCTTTGGCAGCACTTGCTTTCGGCAAGACACCTGAATTCAAAGCTTCGAGGCAAGCCGCATTTCAGAGTCTCCAAAAAATTCAAGACAAAGCAGATCGCGAAGTCGTGATGAAAACATTTCAACTGATTCCCCAAGATTAAAGAGACACCATGTCCCAAAAAGAAGTCAAAGGCGCAGCGTATTGGGACGATCGCTTCCAAGCGCCCGCATATGCTTATGGCGAAGCGCCCAACGATTTCCTGCAATGGGCTGCGCCTCAAGTCAAACTCGGCAAAGCTGTTTCTTTGTGCGAGGGCGAAGGCCGAAATGCAGTGTTCTTGGCCAAGATGGGATTTGAAGTCACTGCCGTCGATTTCTCACGCGTGGGCTTGAACAAGGCCAAAGCACTGGCCGACTTGCACAAGGTCAACCTGAACTGCGTCGTCGCAGACATGAAAGATTTTGTACTTGAGAACAATGCTTGGGACTTGGTGGTGAGCGTCTTTGCACAACCTGATGCCGACATACGCCAACGACTTTATGCACAGTTAGGCCAGTCATTGAAAGCAGGTGGCGCTTTCATCCTAGAGTCCAAGGTCAACGGCGAAGGCCCTGCAGCCAACCGGTATCCTGGTCTTGCCACGCTCGTCCAGGACATACAGCCTTTGGAAGTGGCATTTTCAAAACAAGGTGAGCGTGAGTTGAATGAAGGCAGTTATCACGTCGGCCTTCACACCACCGCACAAATTCTTGCATTTAAAAACGCTTAGGTTTTTCAAGTCCATTTGCGCGCATCATGACCTGCCCGGACATGATGAAATGATTTGCAGATGGACAACACTCTTTCCCATCCCCAGCCTGCTGCTGTTGAAGCCCCAGTAGTGCATTATTTGCAGCAGACATGGGAGAAAGCAGCCCAACTGCGCGCCTCCGACCTTCACTTCGAACCTTTTGAAAATTTTTACCGCGTCCGCTTGCGCATCGATGGCGTATTGCAAGAAATTCCGCCACCCCCCTACGAATTCAAAGATCAAATTGCCTCACGCATCAAGGTGCTGGCCAAATTAGACATTGCAGAAAAAAGATTGCCGCAAGATGGGCGCATGACGATCGGGTTGCGCAATTTGCAACGCTTGAATTTAAGGGTCAGCACACTGCCTACTTTGTTTGGCGAGAAGTTGGTGGTTCGGGTCTTGGCCACCGACATGGCGCAACTGCATCTTGACCATTTGGGCTATGGTCCCCAGGAAAAGCAGCGCATGCTAGAGGCCATTCACAAAACACAAGGCCTCATTTTGGTCACGGGCCCCACAGGCTCGGGCAAGTCGCAATCACTTTATGCCTGCCTGCACCTTTTGAATCGGCCCGAAATCAACATCGCCACTGTCGAAGACCCCTCCGAAATTCAGCTGAATGGCGTCAACCAAGTCAATGTCAAAGAACAAATTGGGCTGAACTTTGCCAGTTCACTCAAAGCCTTCCTCCGACAAGATCCCGACGTCATCATGCTTGGCGAAATCAGAGACCCTGAAACAGCCGACATCGCCATCAAGGCTTCACAAACAGGTCATTTGGTCATGTCCACGTTGCACACCAATGATGCCGCAGGCGCACTGGTTCGTCTTCGCAACATGGGCGTGGCGTCCTACAACTTGGCCGCCAGCATCATCCTCATTTCTGCGCAAAGGCTGATTCGGCGTTTGTGTTTGCATTGCCGAAAACCCATGCATGTCTCGCTTCAAGCCCTGCGCGAATTGGGCCTGCAAACGTCCTTTCAAGACTTGCCGTTTGAACCTGTCTTTTTCAGTGCGCAGGGTTGTTCGCAATGTCACAAAGGCTATTGGGGACGGATTGGCTTGTTTGAAGTCATGCCCATGAGCCCCAGTTTGCGGCAATGCGTTGAAAATGACAGCAGCCATGTTCAATTGGCAACGCAAGCGTACAAAGAAGGCGTCCACTCGCTTCGACATGCAGGTTTAATTCAAGCCGCCATGGGCATCACATCGATGGCCGAAGTGCTCACGCAAACTGAGTGCATGGCATGAGCACCCCAGCAGCCATGGCACGCGCCTTAGAAAGGCGAAGGCCTAGCGCACACGTTTCTTTGCACCGCATTCCCGCCAAAACTTTGACTGTCTTCACCCGGCAATGGTCGGCCTTGATGAGTGCTGGCATTCCATTGGTACAGGCCTTTCAATTGCTGGGACAAAGTGCAGTCGGTTCGCGCCAAACAAGGCAAACCTTGGGGCAAATATTGCAACAGTTGCAGCAAGATGTCAGCGCAGGCTCTGCTTTGCATGTCGCTTTTCAAAAACATCCGCACACCTTCAACAGTTTGTATTGCAGCCTGCTCCAAGCCGGTGAGTCGGCAGGTATTTTGGACACGCTCTTGGTCCGCTTGGCGAATACCTTGGAGGCCCATGCGCAATTGAAGGCCAAAGTTCAACACGCGCTGATTTACCCTGCCTGCATTTTGCTGGTGGCCTGCGGCGTTTTAACCGTCATCTTGATTTGGGTGGTCCCTCTGTTTGAAGCGGTGTTCCAAAGCATGGGCGCTGCCTTGCCACAGGCTACACAGCAGTTGATCCAAGTTAGCCGCTGGGTCTCTCAATGGGGACTGCCTTGCTTGGCTTTGTTAACCTGCGCAGCAATCGGCTTGCACCGCGGGTATAGCCGTTCGCTAACCGTGAGGTTGGGTTGGGAATCGGCCACAAGCGCTTTGCCACTCATGGGTCCACTCATGCAAAGTCATCGCTCAGCCAAATGGGCATTGACACTTTCGGCCTTGCTGGAAGCAGGCATTCCCATCTCTGAAGCTTTGCAGCCGGCTGCAGCCGCATCAGGGTCCACAATGCTTCAAGCGCATACTGCAAAGTTGATGCAGCACATTCAAGAGGGTAGCGGTTTGAACGTCGCCATGTCAAAATCAAAACTGTTTCCACCTGTGCTGATCCAAATGTGCGCCATCGGAGAAGAAACGGGTTCTTTGGCGGCCATGCTCGAAAAAGCCGCACAGCTCTTGATGGCCGATTTGAACCAACACATCGCTCAACTCACCACCCTGTTAGAACCCCTGCTCATGGTTTTTCTGGGCGGGCTCATTGGCGGCATGATGGTGGCTTTGTATTTGCCCATTTTCAATTTAGGACAAGTCTTTTGATGCCCGCTTCGCAATGGCCCAATTTACTGGCACCGCCCGGCGCCATGGGCTGGGTGTTGCCGCAATTTGAGCAGGTCAGTCATTTGCAAGTGCTGGTATTTGCCGCGCTGGGACTCATCATTGGCAGCTTTGTGAACGTGCTGATACACCGCTTGCCGCTCATGATCTTGGGGAGCGATCTGTCCACCCACATGCCAACTGAGCTGACCTCAGACGCGTCCAAAGCTTCGGCTGCAGAAACCAACTTCAACCTCAGCACACCGCCGTCACATTGCCCGCTCTGTCAGCATCGTTTGCACGGGTACGAACTTATCCCTGTGCTGTCATTTGTGATTTCCTTAGGTCGCTGCCGGCATTGCAATGGCCGCATTGCTTGGCGCTATCCACTCATTGAGATCACCACCAGTCTGTTGTTCACCTTGTGCTTGTTTCAATTTGGTTGGACGATCCAAGCACTGATGGCTTGCTTTTTCACGGCAGCCCTGCTGGTACTGGCCTGGATCGATGCAGAAACCTTTCTGCTGCCCGACGTCATCACGCAGGCCCTCTTGTGGGTCGGCCTCATTGGCAGTGCCATGTCACTCACCCCCACGCCCCTCATCCAGGCGCTTTCGGGTGCCGTGCTGGGTTACGGTATGTTGTGGGCTGTGGGCTGGGCTTTTGCAGCTTGGCGTGGCAAAGAAGGCCTGGGCCAAGGCGACCTCAAGCTTTTGGCCGCACTGGGTGCATGGGTCGGCATTTGGAGCTTGTTGCCCGTGCTCTTGCTGGCTTCGGTTTCTGGACTGATTTTTGGGGTCATCCAAAAAATGCGGGGGCAACTGGGTGACAATGGGCACTTCGCTTTTGGACCTTTTTTAGCCCTGTCTGGATTCGCATGTTTCTTTCTAGGAATTTCCATGGGAGTGTGAGCCTTTGATGCGTCAGCCTGTTCGACTGGGGCTCACGGGGGGCATTGGCAGCGGCAAAAGCACCGTGGCCGCTTTCATGGCGCAAGCAGGTGCCGCCGTGATGGACGCCGATGCCATCTCTCGCGCCCTGACACAAGCCGGTGGCCAGGCCATTCCCGCCATCTTGGCTCAATTTGGCGAAACCCTCATCACGCCAGAAGGCGCCATGAACCGAGACGCCATGCGGGCCTTGGTTTTCTCCAACCCCCAGACCAAACGCCAGCTCGAAGCCATCATCCATCCTTTGGTTGCGCAAGCTTTGCAAGCCCAAACGCAAGCTGCCATAGAAGCTGGCAAAAAATGCCTGGTATTCGATGTGCCTTTGCTGGTCGAGTCGGGTGAGCGCTGGCGGCGCCAAGTGGACTGGGTCTGTGTGGTCGATTGCCAAACCGATACCCAAATTCAGCGCGTGATGGCCCGCAACCAACTGTCACAGCCGGAGATTGAAGCCATCATGGCGCAGCAGGCAAGCCGCGCAAAGCGTCTGGCCAGTGCCGATGGCGTCATCTACAACGATGGGCTTGATTTAGACCAACTCCAGACGGCCGTGCATGAAATGATGGCCCGCTTCGGGCTATGATCTTGCTACTGAAAGACGCAGCGTGATACTTTACGAATACCCCCTCAACGAACGCATCCGAACTTATTTGCGCCTGCAACATTTGTTCGCGCGCTTCAACAAGCTTTGCCAACGTACCGAGGCTTTGGACCATCACTATGCACTCACCACGATTTTTGAAATCATGGAAGTGGCTTCACGCTCCGAACTTAAATCTGAAATTCTCAAAGACATTGAGCGTCACAAGCAACAGCTCAATGCCTACCGCGGCAACCCCTCCATTTCCGAGCAAGCACTCGATCTCATCATCGAACAACTCGATCAACGCTTTGAAACCCTCAACAGCATGGTTGGCAAGATGGGTAGCGCACTCAACGAAAGTGAATTCCTCAACAGCATTCGCAGCCGCACAGCCATTCCGGGTGGCACCTGTGAGTTTGATTTGCCGGCCTACCATGCATGGCAACACCACACCGCCGCAGCTCGCCAAGCCAACTTGTACGAGTGGTCTCAACACTTTGCGCCTTTGGCCACGTCCATTCAGCTCATGCTGAAAATGTTGCGTGAGTCGGGCAGCACCCAAAAGGTCATGGCCACGGGCGGCCAGCTGCAACAAAATCTACCGCAAGGTCGTAACTTTCAATTGTTGCGACTGCGCATTGACGACAGCCTGAACCTCACACCCGAGATCAGCTGTAACCGCTTGCTGGTGGTCATTCGCCTCATGCAACAACAAGAAGACGGCAAGTTGCTGGCCAGCAAAGAAGACACCCCCTTCGAAATGACACTCTGCGCCTAATTCGCGCAAGCAGTTCCTCCCCCTTTTGCGAGACACCGATGAGCGAGCCCTTGTCCAAGCCACGCCACGTGCCCTGCCCCACTTGCGGCGGGCCCAGTTTGTTCAGTTCACAAAATGCCTATCGGCCGTTTTGCAGCGAGCGTTGCAAAGGCATTGATTTGGGCGCATGGGCCAATGAAAGCTTCCGCGTGCCCGAAGAAACACCACCCGATCAAGAAAATTTTGGCGATCCCAAGCTGCAGTAAATCAGCTTGAATGTGTGGCCCCCGCAAAGCCACGCTCTTCGGCCAGCCAAGCCAACACCGGTATCGTGCCAGGCAAGACGGGCACCACTTGCACAGGCAATGACTGCCAAGCAAAGTTCTGTCCTTCACGCATTTCAAGCTCGCCCTGCCACTCAAGCACTTTGCAAAAGTTCAGCCGCACCAAGGCGTGGGGATAGTCCACCAATTGCTGATGCCACAACTGCACATCGCCAATGTTCAGTCCCAACTCCTCGTGCAGCTCACGCGTCAAGGCTTGCGCGACGGTTTCACCCGCCTCCAACTTGCCCCCTGGAAATTCCCAGTAGCCCTCGTAGACTTTGCCTGGCGGGCGCGAGGTGAGCAAAAACTGATCTTGCGCATTGATGAGAATGCCCACCGCCACATCGACCGTGGCACGGTCGGTACCGCCTTCGCGTTGCACATGGCCATCGGCCACCAGCAAAGACTTGGCGCTGCCGGTCAAGGTGTTGCTCACAAACTGCGATGGATGCTGGCAGTGGGCGATGGACCCATGCGGCCCATGTAGTCGCGCGCAAACTGATACGCCACACGACCACTGCGTGAACCACGCTCCAATGCCCAGACCAAGGCCTCAGGGCCAGAGGTTTGAATGACCGCCTCTGAGGCGCCCAGCGACTTGAGCCACTGCGCCACGATGGTGAGGTACTCGTCTTGCGAGAAGGGATAGAAGCTGATCCACAAACCAAATCGCTCAGACAAAGAAATCTTTTCTTCAATCACTTCACCTGGATGAACTTCACCGTCTTCGGTATGGGTGTAGGTGAGGTTGTCCTTCATGTGCTCGGGCAACAAATGACGGCGATTGCTGGTGGCGTAAATCAACACATTGGGGGTGGCTGCCGCCACCGAGCCATCGAGGATGGATTTCAAAGCTTTGTAACCGCCTTCGCCATCTTCAAAGCTCAAATCGTCGCAGAAGATGATGAACTTTTCGGGACGGCCAGCCACCACATCCACGATGTCGGGCAAATCAGTCAGGTCGTCTTTGTCCACTTCGATGAGGCGCAAGCCTTGCGCCGCATAGGCATTCAAACAGGCTTTGATCAACGATGATTTACCGGTGCCACGCGAACCTGTCAGCAGCACATTGTTGGCAGGCAAGCCCTGCACAAATTGCAAAGTGTTTTGTTGCAGTTTTTCTTTTTGACCGTCAATTTCTTGCAGGTCATTCAGACTCATGTCGGAAACATGGCGAACGCCTTCCAACACACCATGGCCCGACGCACGCTTGCGATAACGCCAAGCAATGGCTTCGTTCCAGTCGGGCTGACTGAGGGGTTGCGGCAAGACGCGCTCCAAGCGCTCCAACATGAGCACTGCACGCTCTAAAAGCTTTTCAATGTTGTTGCTCATGAGCGGTAGTCCGCGTTGATGGACACGTAGTCGTGACTGAGATCGCATGTCCAGACGGTGTCGACAGCGTTGCCGCGTCCCAAATGAACTCGGATGGTGATTTCACTTTGTTTCATCACACGTTGACCATCGGCCTCTTGGTAGTCTGGATTGCGACCACCGTTTTTCACAACGCACACGTCGTCTAAATGCAAGCCAATCAAATCTTGATCAAGGTCTTGAATGCCCGCATAGCCCACGGCCGCCAAGATGCGGCCCAGGTTGGGGTCACTGGCGAAGAAGGCGGTTTTGACCAAGGGTGAATGGGCAATGGCGTATGCCGCCAAACGACACTCTTCAGAAGTTTTGCCGCCCTCCACCCGAATGGTGATGAATTTGGTCGCGCCCTCGCCGTCGCGCACGATGGCATGCGCCAGATGTTGTGCCACGGACAACAAAGCAGCGCGCAAAGTTTGGCCGTCGGCCGAATGCCAATCGCTGATCACGGCATGCATGGCTTTGCGTGTGGCCATTACCATGAAAGAGTCATTGGTGGAGGTATCGCCATCGATGGTGATGCGATTGAAAGATGCGTTGGCCAAATCGGTGGCCAAGGCTGGCAACAATGCAGGATCGATGTTGGCATCGGTGGCCAAGAAGCCCAACATGGTGGCCATGTTGGGTCGAATCATGCCCGCACCTTTGCTGATGCCGGTGATGGTGACAGTTTGGCCTGACAAGACCACTTGCTGGCTGAAAGCCTTGGGCACCGTGTCGGTGGTCATGATGCCTTCGGCTGCTTTGGCCCAATGCGCGGCCTGTGCGTCGGCCAATGCAGCAGGCATGCCCGCCACGATGCGATCGACGGGCAAGTTTTCCATGATCACGCCCGTGGAAAACGGCAAGACCTGTTGTGGCTTGATGTTGAGCAAACCCGCCAATGCATCTGCAGTAGCTCGCGCATCGGCCAAGCCTTTGGCGCCTGTGCCCGCATTCGCGTTGCCGGTGTTGATAACCAGTGCGCGAATTTGCGAATCAACGGCTGAAGTCACTTGCTTCAAATGCTCGCGACAAACTTGGACAGGTGCTGCGCAATATCTGTTTTGTGTGAACACGCCGGCCACAGCACTGCCTTCATCCAACAAGATCACGGTCAGGTCTTTGCGCCCCACTTTGCGGACACCCGCTTCGGCAATGCCCAGACGCACGCCAGGAACTGCCAAGATGTTGGCGGGATTGGGAGCTTGCAGATTCACAGTCATCGTTACCCCTTATGCCAATTTGCCGTGGCAGAACTTGTATTTTTTACCACTGCCGCAGGGGCAAGGGTCATTGCGGCCAACGGGGGCCAACAGGGTGCTCTGAAAATCAGATTGCGTCTGCGGTGCACCTTGCTCATCGGGGGCCGTGTACGTGACATTGCTGATGTTTTCAGCACGCTCTTCTATCACTTGGGCCGCTTCTTCGATTTGTTCGCTGGACTCAATGCGCACATTCATCAGCACGCGCGTCACTTCGTTTTTCACGGAGTCGAGCAACTGGCCAAACAACTCAAACGCTTCGCGCTTGTATTCTTGCTTGGGTTGCTTTTGTGCATAACCACGCAAGTGAATGCCCTGGCGCAAATAATCCAAGGCACTGAGGTGTTCGCGCCAATGGGTGTCAATGCTTTGCAGCAAGACCACGCGCTCGAAGGGCACAAAGTTCTCAACACCCACAGCATCCAACTTGACTTTGAAGGCGTTGTTGGCTGCGACCAAAACCATGTCCAAGATTTCATCATCGGTGATGGCCGTGGCAGCCGCCACCGTTTCACGCAATGGCAACTCAATTTGCCAATCATCTTTGAGCACACGCTCAAGTCCTGCCAGATCCCACTGCTCTTCCACCGTTTCTTCGGGTACGTACTGGCGCACCAAGTCGGTAAAACTGCCTTCGCGCAATGCTGTGATTTGGGCGTCCATTTCGGTGGCGTCCAAGATGTCATTGCGCTGTTGGTAAATCACCTTGCGCTGATCGTTGGAGACGTCGTCGTACTCCAGCAATTGTTTGCGCATGTCAAAGTTGCGCGCTTCCACTTTGCGCTGCGCACTTTCAATGCTGCGCGTGACCATACCGGCTTCGATGGCTTCGCCTTCTGGCATTTTCAAACGGTCCATGATGGCGCGCACACGGTCACCCGCAAAAATGCGCATCAGCGGATCGTCCAAGCTTAGATAGAAGCGAGAGGAGCCAGGATCGCCCTGACGACCAGAGCGACCGCGCAATTGGTTGTCAATGCGGCGTGACTCATGACGCTCGGTGGCAATGATGCGCAAACCGCCGAGCGATTTAACTTGCTCGTGAACAGCCAACCATTCGGTACGCAAAGCTGCGATTTTTTCTTGGCGCGCTTGGGCGTCCAAACTCTCATCAGCCTCAACTTCTTGAACGGCTTTCTCGATGTTGCCGCCCAGCACAATGTCGGTACCGCGGCCCGCCATGTTGGTGGCAATGGTGATCATGCCAGGGCGACCCGCTTGCGCCACGATGTCGGCCTCGCGTGCGTGCTGCTTGGCATTGAGCACTTGGTGTGGCAACTTGGCCTTGGTGAGCATCTCAGAAATAAGTTCTGAGTTTTCAATGGACGTGGTGCCAACCAAAACCGGCTGACCCCGCTCGAAACATTCACGGATGTCTGCAATGGCAGCGTTGTATTTTTCGGGCGCTGATTTGTAAACGCGATCAAGTTGGTCTTCACGGCGGCTGATGCGATTGGGGGGCACCACCACAGTTTCCAAACCGTAAATTTCTTGGAACTCGTAGGCTTCTGTATCGGCAGTTCCGGTCATGCCGCCCAACTTGCCGTACAAACGGAAATAGTTTTGGAAGGTGATCGACGCCATCGTTTGGTTTTCAGCCTGAATGGCCACACCTTCTTTGGCTTCCACCGCTTGGTGCAAGCCATCGCTCCAACGACGACCAGTCATCAGACGGCCCGTGAACTCGTCCACAATCACGATCTCGCCATCTTGTACCACGTAGTGTTGGTCACGGTGGTAGATGTGGTTGGCGCGCAATGCTGCCGTGAGGTGGTGCATGAGCGCAATGTTGGCGGGGTCGTAAAGACTGGCGCCTTCAGGAATGAGGCCTGCACTGGCCAAAATGCGCTCAGCGTTTTCGTGACCTTGCTCGGTCAAGAACACTTGGTGCGATTTTTCGTCAACCGTGAAGTCGCCTGGCTTGGTAATGCCTTCACCTGTGCGCGGATCGGCTTCGCCTTCTTGACGGGTCAGCATGGGCACCACTTGGTTCATGGCCACATACTGCGCAGTGTGGTCATCGGCTTGTCCGCTGATGATGAGGGGTGTGCGCGCTTCATCGATCAAGATGGAGTCCACCTCGTCAACGATGGCGTAGTTGAGACCGCGCTGCACACGGTCTTTGGCTTCGTAGACCATGTTGTCGCGCAGGTAGTCAAACCCAAACTCGTTGTTGGTACCGTAGGTGATGTCGGCGTTGTAAGCCGCTTGTTTTTCTTCGCGTGACAATTGCGGCAAATTGATGCCCACACTCATGCCCAAGAAGTTGTAGAGTTTGCCCATCCACTGCGCATCGCGGCTGGCCAAATAATCGTTGACCGTGACCACGTGCACACCTTTGTTGGCCAAGGCATTGAGGTACACCGCCAAGGTGGCCGTCAGGGTCTTGCCCTCGCCCGTTCGCATTTCTGAAATCTTGCCGTTGTGCAAGGCGATGCCGCCGATCATTTGCACATCGAAGTGACGCATCTTCATGACACGCTTGGAGCCTTCACGAACCACCGCAAAAGCTTCAGGCAAGATGCCGTCGAGTGTTTCACCTTGCGCAACGCGCGTGCGGAACTCATCGGTCTTGGCGCGCAGCTGATCGTCGCTCAGGGCTTCAAATTGGGCTTCAAGGCCATTGATCAATGCCACTGTTTTGCGGTATTGCTTGATCAAGCGGTCATTACGACTGCCGAAAATTTTGGTCAGAAAATTGGTCGCCATGGTGCCACGGGTTCGTCTTTGCCATGCAAGCAAAGATTCGCCCGAAAATCCTGTCTTAAAGTGGATTCAAAAGGACAAGCGCACGAGGCGCAAGTGAACGCGCCATTTTAACTGCTGGGCAAGCCCAGAATCTGAAGATTTCCCGCAGATCAGCGGGGTTCTCGCATAATGGCAACATGGTCAAATTCAATCAAGCGATCTCGCTCATGGAAGCTGCTCAAGAGTCGCCTAGCTTGGCGCACCTGACAGAACTCACGCGTGTGTCCAGCCAAAGGCTCAAACTCCTGCACACCCTCATTCCAGGGCCACTTCGAACCACCATCCAAGCAGGCCCTATCGAGGGCACAGAATGGTGCTTGTTGGTGAACTCCAATGCTGCTGCAGCCAAATTACGCCAAATGTTGCCTGCGCTGTTGGCGCATCTGAACACTCATGGCCATGCGGTCGAAAAAATTCGCCTCAAGATCCTTCAAAACCCTCGCTAATACGCTCTTAACATTCTCGCTGACACCCTCGCCTGCACCAAGGCTTGGCTGCGATTTGCCTGACGAAGAAAGTACAGACGAAAAAAAACCAACTCAACTGTTTTGCAGTGGGCTGGTTTTCAAAATGGTGCCGCTTGTCGGATTCGAACTGACGACCTACCGCTTACAAGGCGGTTGCTCTACCAACTGAGCTAAAGCGGCACGGGCTGAATTGTAATTCAATAATGACCGTTTTTCAGAGCCACTTGAATTTTTGAAGGTGCTTATTTAATTCGGGTTAGGGTGGGCCGTGTGGGTGACGGCGGTACAGGCTTGTCGCCCGAGTCTGAAGACTCAGACTTTGAAACTTCAGAAGCGTCCGGTGCATTGGGCACTTGGTGCAATTTGTCCATGCCGAGCACCGTGCTGTTCAAGGGTGAATCGGTGACAGGAAAGGACATGCCTTGGCCGTTCTCTCGCGCATAGATGGCCATGACACGGTGAATGGGCACCATGATGTCACGTGGCTTGCCACCAAAGCGCGCTTTGAATTCGATGAACTCATTGCCCAATTGCAATGAACTGGTGGCATCGAAACTGATGTTGAGCACAATTTCGCCGCCTTGCACAAACTCACGCGGCACTTGGACCGAACCATCGACTTTGACCGCCACATAAGGGGTAAAGGAATGATCGGTGCACCACTCGTACATCGCCCGAATGAGGTACGGGCGAGTCGAAGGTGATTCAAGTGCGTTCATGACCATGCGAACAAACCTTGTGTTGCGAAGGGCTGTGATTGCGCCTTATTTGCGCATGACCTTTTCGGAAGGCGTGAGCGCTTCGATGTAAGCAGGGCGCGAGAAGATGCGCTCAGCGTACTTCAACAAAGGGGCCGCATTTTTACTCAGATCAATGCCGTAGAAGTCCAAACGCCAGAGCAAGGGCGCAATGGCCACGTCGAGCATGGAGAAGTTGTCACCCAACATGAACTTGTTTTTCAAGAACACGGGGGCCAACTGGGTCAAGCGATCGCGGATGTGTGAGCGTGCTTTCTCCAAAGCTTTGTCGTTGCCTTTGAGGGTGCGGTTTTCCAATGTGGCCACATGTGCAAACAACTCTTTTTCAAAGTTGAGCAAGAACAAGCGGACACGGGCACGATCGACAGGGTCACCTGGCATGAGTTGCGGGTGTGGGAATCGCTCATCGATGTATTCATTGATGATGTTGGATTCATACAAAATCAAATCACGTTCGACCAAGATCGGCACTTGGCCGTAGGGGTTCATGACATTGATGTCTTCAGGCTTGTTGTACAGATCGACATCACGAATTTCAAAATCCATTCCTTTCTCAAACAGCACAAAGCGGCAGCGGTGAGAAAAGGGGCAGGTTGTTCCTGAATAAAGCACCATCATGGTGAAGGCTCCTAAAAATCAAAAAGAGTGGGAAGCCACCGGGTTGGCGGGCCTGCCCACTCCATCAATTCGGGCATGGCCCGAATCACGAGTTCTTACTTGATGTCTTTCCAGTAAGCAGCGTTCAAGCGCCATGCAACGACCGTAAAGCCGGCCAAGAACAGCAACACCCAGACGCCCAGACGAACGCGGTTATTTTGCGCAGGTTCAGCCATCCATTGCAAGTAGTTGACCAAGTCGCCGACAGCTTTGTCGTATTGCTTGGGTGACAAGGTGCCAGGCGTGACCTGTTTCCACCCCACAAAAACGTGAGTGGTTTGTCCGTGCTCTTTGCGCTCTTCATAGACGGGCTCGCGCTCGCCTTGCAATTGCCAGAAAGGATTGGGCATGCCCACGTTGGGGAAAGCCAAATTGTTCCAACCCGTAGGTTTGGTTTCATCGCGGTAGTAAGTGCGCAAGTAGGTGTACAGGTAATCGGCACCTGTACCGCCATGACCCGAGCGTGAACGCGCCACCAATGTCAAATCGGGAGGCACCGCACCAAACCACTCTTTGGCTTGCTTGGGATCAATGTTGGCCTTCATGGTGTCGCCCACTTTGTCAGTGGTGAACAAGAGGTTGTCTTTGATCTGTTGGTTGGTCAAGCCGATGTCTTGCAAGCGGTTGTAGCGCATGAATGCCGCAGAGTGGCAGTTCA
>JACCDX010784420.1_pt1 | contig 20836 bp, 16 predicted proteins | sample 7449681 | NCBI WGS metagenome assembly JACCDX01 (sample SAMN15323450, study PRJNA562643) | freshwater metagenome | isolation source: river surface water | place: USA:Blue River Watershed | collected 2017-08-18
GAACTTCAGCGTACTCGTGGACGTGCGACCGCAAATCGAAGTGCTGCCACTGGAACAGGCGAACGCAGCGTATCAAAAGATGAAATCGGGCGAGGCAAAGTTTCGTATGGTGCTGACGATGCGAGAGCGGGGCTGATTACGCTCCCGCTCGTTTTGACGCATGGCTAATTCAAAGGGACACCGACAGCGATTCAGTGGGTCAGTGTCGTTCATGGGTGTCGAGGAAGCCTTCGCCCACCACAATGATTCATCCGCACCGATACAAGCTTAACGGTGACCACCTGAAATTCAGGCTGCAAGTCCTGCTGAAAAAAATCTGTTCACACTGTGATTAAACGAAGACCAAAAAACAAAAAGGGTTACAGGAAAAACCTGTAACCCTTTCATTTTCTGGTGGGCCTCCTTGGAGTCGAACCAAGCACCAACGGATTATGAGAAAAGACGCAAAAATAAAATACAGCAAAATCAATAGCTTGCAAATTTTGCAAATCGGTGTGTTTAAAAGTGTGCAAGTAAATATGCGTTTGATTTGGTCTTGCAGAGGCGCTATCTCTCAATTTTAGAGATAACTATCAGCATAAAACATAGCAGATGACAGACTTTGAGAGCACGATAGGCACACATACTCAATAATAGTTTCAGAACAGAAACTGCAAAAACGGCAAAACACGGTAGAATTATGGCAACAGTCCGTGGCACCGCGTACGTACTGGAAGTGCATAAAAAAACGACGTCAGCTGTAACTGACGTCGTTTCGTACAACTCTTTACATCTGTGCAGGCTGTGGAGTGTATAGCAAGTGATCTGACCAGTCACCGGCCGAATGTACTTTTGCGTGTTTCTGGTCGACTTCATAGGAGGCTAACATGGCCAACTTGAAGCAAACACGACAGGTTCACAAGAGTGCTGTCGATGGACGATTCGTCAGCGAGAAATTCGCCAAGAAACATCCATCAACGACATTTCAACAGACCGTCACCGTGTCAAAGCCGAAGCCAAAGAGGTAGGTTACGGCAAAAGCAGCCAGATCACTCTGGCTGCTTTTTCTCGGCCCGATGTCAAACTTGCCGAAATGAATCTTTCAACAGACCGTCAAATTTTTTACGGTTGCCGCTTTGTCTGAAATCCGCCAGTACATTACTTAGAGGTGCATTGCATCGTAATGCACCCTCCGCCCTCATTCATTGAACCTGTATCACCAAGACATAGCTCAACATTACCATTTTCTTGGCAATGAACTAACACCTGTTGCATCGTCTTTGTATTGCACTCCAAAAAAGCTAATTCGATTTTTTTTGACTTACGAAGATGGTCTTTGGCAGAAAAATCGCATGTCGACCAACCTGAATAAAATGAAATGTCGACGGATTTTTTGCCATTCTTCAAATCAATTAATAAGCTCTTTTCGGTTTCCCCGGGTAATGAAATTTTCAAAGTTGCCGCATTGATATTTGATGAAATTCCGATCATACAAAAAATTAATACGATAATTTTTTTCACCATCACTCACCCTTTCCCAACACCACCGAACGAAAATTAATTGATGCCACCTTATTCATACAATGGCTAACGTTATTGCAACCATTCATCCAACATGCTTTTAACATATTGCTGTGGCAGTCGGTGTCCGGCACCAGGTACTACTGTTACCCGCGCGGTTGTGCCCACAAACAATGCCTGCACATTAGCAGGATTGCTTTGCCAATCGTTCTCGCCAACATAGACCTCAAGCCGATTAGGCACCGTCAACCTGCCCTCTCCTGCCAATTCTTTCAGCCTACCAGCACGCGGCGGTACAAAGTACTTCAATCCATCTTCATCGCTAAATTCACCCACAATCGGTGACAGTAAGACCACCCTACCTATGTACGGCTGCAACTGGGACTGAGCGTGCAAGAACAGGTATGCACCAAACGAGTTCGCTATGACCAAGCCATCCTCTGTCCAATGCCGCGTCGCCAAGTCTTCAGCAACCAAGTCCACTTGCTGCTGAAAGTCCAACTTACGGAATTCACCACACAGTTCTCTCCCGTCCAGCTCAAAACCTCTAGCCAATAGCGCACTTCCCAATCCTTCGGCCAGTCGCCCTCCCATTCCGGTTACATAGAAGATTACCTTGGTCAAAACACCCTCTTGCAACATTCACGTAAATAAAAATTCAAACGTCTAGCTCGACTTGCGCTCGATATATCGCAAATGACACCGCAGCCAAACACTTCTTCTTTCAAGCAATCGAACGTAAGATGTGAATACCGACAAAAAAAGCAAGTAGATAGACTGCGTACTTTAATTGATTCAAATTTTTCTCTACTGAAAAATTTTTTTCTTCCCTATTCCCTATATCGCGCCCCTCCCAAAATTTATCCTCGGCATCTTCAATTTGACGCTCTGTTCTATCCATTTCCATAAAACCTAACTGCAAATTTTTTATGTATATTTTATCTTCGTCAGCCTTCCAAATATAATGAGTCCCATCCGGCTCCCAGCCATATGTCGTGTTTGCGAACGTCAAAATTATTGAGTTACTTAAGTTATCATTTATATTGTAAACAAATAACTTTGATACTAAATCAGCACTTAAAAATACGTAGATGGTGAGGCTCGCTGGAAAGTCTTCTTCGCTGGTTTGAGTTTCGCGACTAAAAAAACCATACCCAATATTCCCCTCGTGCAGCCCGTACGTTTCCCTATCTTCCATGCTTATTTGTTCAATTTCAAAAATATCCAGCGCGACTTCAACATTCTTTTTCTCGCTCTTTTTAACCCTCGCAAATTTTTCATTGCATACGATATAATTTTCACCAATTTCTAGATGATAAAAATCTTCCGGGAATAACTGAAAATGAATTTTTTTAATTTCACGCGAAGCCGAGGAATCAAAAATCTTAAGCGATTTAGAAACTAAAAATTTCATAATTATTTTTCCGAATGTGGAAATGACGGTGCCCATCAAAGTGTGTGAGCAAATAACTGATTGATTTGGTCTTGCCGCGCAGTTATATCTCAATTTTAGACATAGCTATCAGTACACTTCGCGAGCAGTGTAATTGCCTTCACACCGTAAAAAGTTTTACGGACGCGGTTATGCTTGCTTACGGCGCATAGCCGCTTGTTCTGCTCGCTGCCGCTCCAGCTCCTTGTTGGCGTCGCTTTGAGCTTGCCCATACAGAACCATCGCCATTTCGAGATCATACTGTGTAGGTTGCACTTGGTTAGCTGATCTAGCTATCTCAGCAGCCTTGAGCTGCTGCACACGCTGGTGCTTGATTTCGTCGGGGATAACCGGAACGTTGCGTACTTGGGTGACTGGTTCTGCGGGTACGTTCGATACTGCTGGCGTTTGTAGGTATTTTGTTGGGGCGAATTCGTAAAAGCGCATAGTTTTCTCCTTGCTTGTACATGTACTTATGCAAGAGAAAATGGGCTGACATTGCATCAGCCCGTAAGCCACATCACTTCGCAAAGCCAGCCTTCAATGCGCCGCTAGCTGCTTCGATCTGTGTATCCAACTCCCCAGCGAGCACAGCTTCTTTCAATCGAGCAAGCACGTCTAGCAGCTCATCCATCCCTGCTAGCTCAACTGCATTCTTGCCTTTTGCTAGCTCAAGGGTTTTGCTGCCATAGCGTACAGCCAAATTCAGCTTGCCAGCGTCATTAGTCCAAAACCACTCTTTAACTCGCTTTACGGCCTCAACGGTCTTGCGTTCACCCGTATGTCGGTCAGTGACTGTACGCAGACGTTTGGGAGCGTAGATTTCGCCTGCACGTCGTGCAGTGCATAGCTCGATCTGCTCGTGCAGTTTTGTCGCCAGTTTGTTGCGGCGTTGGACGACAGGCGAAAGGGTACGAGTTTTCTTGCTTGCGACCAGTTTCAGCGATGCCAATGTGCTCATGTGTGCTCTCCAAAAAGTTAAACAGCACACGTAAGTTATGACTGAACTGGCGAAATGGTCGACCTGAATTCGTTAGCATAAGCAAGATCGCCGTCCAACCGCCACGAAAACTAATAAAAATTAACGGGTTTTATTTGGTTCAGCTAAATACTTGCATGGGAAAGACGAAAAACGACAAACTGCTAGTAACAGAGGAAACAACTGCACGTGCAACTGATAGCTGGCTGACGAGTGTTTACATCACACCGAAGTTCTTGGCTCGAACTGACATTGCGACCGAGTTCTTGCAGGCGCAGAGCGAAGCAGAAACGCTGCTACGCAAGTTTTCCAAGTACTTGACCGAGTCACAGTCTTATCAGCTCGTTCGCTTCCTCAAACGCTTGCGTAATCGCAAACAGCGGGAATCCATGCCGATCAGTGCAGCCTATGCTGTGCTGAACATTGCGGCCAAAATCAATCGCCAGCTGTTTGCCGAACATCGCAAGCAAGGCAAGACAACGCAAGATAAACCACTTGCTAACAAAGGGTAAAAACGCGGGTTGGAATATGACGGCTAATGACCCCGCACCTGCCATGTGCTGCTGTAGATGTTGCATGGCGAACAGGTGGAAGCCGCAGGATTGACTGCCAAGCAAACCAATGCTGAAGCAGGTTGAGAGTTTCAATACGACCGTCTCTCATTAATCCATCTACAGTCGTGTCAGTAACTGAACCAGACAGGTACAGCAAGACACGTACGGCGGCTTTGTTGCTCTTATATTTTTTTAAAGTATCGAGCACATAGCCGTCGTGCGCCTCCAAAACCAGTCAGTTCTCTTCTCTCTCTTCATCATCAACCGCATCAATCAATCATCAAAAATCGGCGGCGAACAAAGCGACGCTTTGTGAAGCAGCAAGCGAACTTCAGTTCGCTATCAATCAATCCATCCAAGCAAGCCAATGCACTTGATCTGCTCTATACAAAACATTGTGGATACAAAGATCGCAATGGAATGATCTGCAGTTGCATGCACAAAGCAAAACCCGCACAGCAATTGCAAGAGTAAGCGCAATACAAGCCCTACAGCGCATTTTTTACGCGAGCCGAATACGCGAGCAGCTGAGCAAATTAAAAACAGCGCATAGAGCTGCTATTCAAGTCTGCGCATTTCCTGCAATTTCAACAACCAGATCAGCTAAATAAAAAATCAAAGCTAACAAGACAAAGATTAGTTTTTTCAGCTAAGTCATTGAAAATTGGAAGGAAATACTTTTGCCACAAAACCCACAAACACAGGTCGCGAAAAATAAACAAAGAAATTACGCTAGACGCATAGCTAAGTTTTGGTTAGGAGTAAACGCTATGCCCAAGCAAGCAAAAACGCTTACAGCACAAGAGATACGTCGAGTGCTGGATTACATCGCTACACGTCCCCATGCAGCACGTAATCGCGCAATGCTACTGACGTCGCACTATGCAGGACTGCGTGTTGGTGAAGTAGCCAATTTGCGCTACGCGGATGTGATCGATGCAGCAGGTGTGATGCGTGATGAAATTCGGCTGGATCCCGAACAAACGAAAGGCCGTTATGGCCGCGTCATCTTCATCAATGCCAAGCTGAAAAAGGAACTTGAAGCGTACTTGCGCGAGTATCCACAAACAAAATCCGAATACAGGCTGTTTTATACGCAGAAAATGGCAGGCGCTGGTTTCACGCCCAATACGCTAGCCCAGCACTTCCACTATCTGTACAAACGAGCTGGCATCGAAGGCGCTAGCAGTCATTCAGGTCGCCGCACCTTCATCACCAACCTTGCCGCGAAAGGCGTCGGCGTGCGTGTCTTGATGAGCTTGGCTGGACACAGGAACATCGGCACCACACAAGCCTACATCGACGTTAACGACGACATGAAGCGGCGAGCGGTTGAGATGGTTTAACGAGAAAGCAAATAAAACTGGTGAACTTTTTTAATCTCGTCGACAAAGCCGACTTTTTCGTCTTCACTACATTTTGCAAAGTTGAAGATACCATCCTCGACACTGAAAAATAATCCTCCTTCTATATCGTCTTCATCTAGGTAGACTTGGTAATTTCCATCATTAGCAAAAGTGATTCTGCAGTACCGAATCGGAAGGCCGGGAATGTCTAAATAGTGCTGACCGAATTCGAAGGTAATCTCAAGCTCGTCCGGTCTGACAGCCATCCCATTGACTTCAAATCCGTGCTTGTACATCGCCGCATTTAGTATTTCTTCGGTACGCGATGTGACGTCCAGTCTTAACTCGCCGAATTGCTTTACGAGCAATCGAAGTTCGCCTATCACTTGCGAAAGCAGATAGTCACGTAAATCTTGGACGGCTGCAGACATAAGAATTTTCCTTACGGACTTGGCGCTTTAAGAAAAAGCACTTTGGCATAACTCTCATATTTAGACATATCAATACATTGCGGAAGCCGCAATCCTGCCTAATCCGCCTTGGCTACTGCGTCGAGAAGCTTTTTTTCCTTTTCAAGCAATGAAGACCAGTTTTTCTGTGTAAACACGTCTTCGATGAAGTCGATACATTGCCGCCACAAATCAGGCATGTCTTGACGATTGCTAGCGAACGCTATTTCGTTGGCACGTTTAAAAGCATCTAGCATCACCCAGCAATTGTGATTGCAAAGCAAGAGATTGCTTACGGTATCAATACTTCGTGGCGTCCAGTCGCCACCGCGCACATTGATATGACCTAGCGTCAATTTGCTTGCTAAAGGACTGGAAAATGGAAAAGGCTCATCGCTACCATCTAGTGTCGCGCTTTGCGGGGAAGGGACAAATTTCAAACTCCAGTCGCTAGGCCTGCTTGAAAATTCAGGCGCGACAATTACCTGCTCTCGGTTGCCGCCCTCTTGAAATGGCGTTGAACTGTCAAAACTGATTTGCAATTTAGGGTTAACGGTCTTTCGTAGTGACCGCTGAACTGCAGTCAACAAGATTGCCCACTTTGGCGTGGAAACGCCAAGCGTATGTATCCAATTCCGTCCTTTAACAAACGTTCCGTCATCGCGCATTGTTAGGACCATATGCAGCAGGTTTTTTATGCCACCAGCTTTACCTGCTGTGCCAGCTAATGCATAGCCTCCACAGTCAAACCATTTCACCGCACGCCACCAGTCAAGCATTGTTTTCTGGTCATTGCCTTGAATTACGTTTAGCCACTTCGTTCGTCCCAGCCGGTGTGCATCTATAAATTTCAAGTTGTCGACGGTCATATCCGTCAGTTGCTGCACCGAGCAGAGATGAAACGGGCTTGCTTCCCTACCCTTTAGTACCGCCCACGATGGCATATCAATCGTCATCGCATAGTCAGTATGCAACTCTAGCCAGCCTAATATCCATGTACGTACGTTATAGGCGCCAGCCCATGCTTCTCCTGCGTCTGCACCACTCATGCCCGCACGGAAGCCTGATAGACCTTTAAGCGTGCCGTACCCAATTTGAAACCCGCCACTGTCACCGACCAATACACGGTCTGTTCGTCCTGCCTGTGTCACTGCATTGTTAGGACTTGCTCCGACCTTGTACAGTCCGAGGCTGTGCAGGATATGGCTGTAATGCCATAGCCGGTTGCCACGATTCCAAAAAATTAGGTCAGTGAGATCTAGACCGGCTGGAAACGGTCGATTTGGATCAAGTGGTTTGAGAACTTCTGCAGGATAGCTATCGTTTACCGCTGGAAGGTAGATGGCGTAGTCGGTGTTTAGCAAGCTATCGCTCATTTGCTCGCCCCACTCGTCCAAAGTGCAGCCTCTTCTTCGTAATCAAATTCCTCGTCAACAGTCTCGAATTGATTGTCTGGCTTTACCGTAGGCTGATAGGTTGTGAACACCTTGGTACTACGTATTTCCTTATCGTTGACGGTAGGAACAGCGATAGAAAATTTCGTTGCAGCGGTCTCAAATTCGAGCAAGAGGACATGGGCAGTTGCAGATACTTGCACGTCGCCTATGACTTCAAAGTCTGCAACCGACGCCAGAACGGGCATCAGGTCTTTTGTCAGGAATTGCATATTGAGCGTAACAAAACCCGGAACCTGTTTTGAGAGCGGAATGATGTGTTTGTGCTCAAATACGCCATCACGCTTTACGAAGCTAATCGTAATGTTATTTCTGCCAAGTTCTAGGCGACAAATCTTTTGGTGGTCGCGCTTGATATGCTTCGCGTGGCTAGCGAACCATTTGCTAACAATATTATTCGACAGCTCCCGAAGCCAAGACAGCGTCACGTCGGTCGCCCAATCTGCTTTGCCGATCATGTCTAATTCGACTTGCGACAATGGTGGATTTAGCTGCCAGTCGTACTGCCAAAAATCTAGCAGAAGATGGTCATCTTCATTCGCCATGCTCTGCAAGCGAAGCACGTGACTTGCGCTGTCTTCGGGTCTGTATTGCTTTATTCGATCTTCTGCTTCAGCTTTGTACAAGTTGAATTCGTAGTTGCTGATTGCCAATTGCTCCAGTGCCAACCTAGCCCTGCTCGACAAAAACACGTCGCCTTCGACGCTATCAAGTGCACCATGTTTTGGCTCAGCACACGTGACCACGCCCGAATGTGATCGGATAGGACTTAACAGGAAGTCATTTCGTTCTCTTCTATACAGCAGACGACGCATGCTCAGCATTTTTGTGCCATCGCTGTGCTTTAGCTTCGTCTTGTCAACCAAGTCGCGTTGAATTTTTAGAATGTGCGGTGGTAGACATTGCGTCCGCAACGTTTCGATCAGCGATCGAACGCTTGGCGGCAATGCGGAAAAGATGTGTTTGTAGTTGACGACTGCGGCTGCTTCGACGGCTTGCTGATCATTTGTAGCACCAAGCAGCTGATAGCCGGCAGCTGTGCGACGAACTAAGATAACAGCCAGATCGTCGTCGGTAACGGGTAATGCGGTTTGGAATGCGTGAGCTGGTGCTGCTGATTGAGCGTAATACGCACTTGCCGATTTCAGTAGTGCTTCGAATTTTTCTTTTTCAGTTGCCCTTGGTGGCGTTAGATTGATGCGGGTTTCATCATCAGCATCTTTGTCTCCGTCTGCCTTAGCGTAGCCAGTAAGGCCGTTGACCCCGCCCTTATCTTCGACAAATTTGGCGATCCTTTCTACACCGTCTTTTGCATAGTAGGCTTCTCGCGATAGGTACTCTTCATTGATTTTATTGAGTGCGCGGCTATGGCGATCAAGATCAGCATTGGTGCAGTTATTGCTTCCCCACACACGGACCAGTAGTCGCGTGTAGTTGTGGCCGTAGCGAACTTCTCTTTGTCTGCGGTTTGTTTTCTCGTACTCGGCCTCCAACAGTCCCGGTATGTTCAGTGCTTCTAGCCACCAAAAGTAAATCTCGGCAAGATGACGATAGAAGGCTTTGTTACTTTTTCGAAAATTTGCCCAAACGACCGTACCATTTGTTTGCAGCTGGTAAAGCTCTTTTTGTAACTTCTGGGTTTTGCGTGAAGCCGAACGTTTTGCCATGCACGCCTCCGCTTGCTAACTCTAAAATTGAGAGATATTTTTATTAGCCAAACCTGTCAAAACAAGAGTACTGAATGCGGGATTTAGCTCGATGTCAGCATCAAGCCACAATCGTCAAATTTCCATCAGTTAGGTCAATGCTGCCAATTGATGTCACACCAACAAGACGAACGACCACATCGCCTGTCGAAACACCGGCTATGCCATCGGAGATGAACAGGTAGTAGTTACCCACAGCCTTGACTTGGAAGAGCGCGAAATTTCCGGCCAAATCACCAGCGGAAGAAAAACCTGCTGAAATGTCGGCAAGTGCGTCCGCAATACTCGATCCGGATTTGGGAGCAAAGCTTGCGACGCCAGTCGTTGAATTGATGCTGGCTTGTGTACTGGTCGCCGCGACCTCTGTGCCGCCAATAGCTAAGTTGGCACTGTAGTCAATTACATCACCTACTCCGACCTGTCCTTTTGTGTAGTCAAGCACGATGTCGAAACCTATAGCCTGACCAGAATCTCCAGCTGAAAATACGAATTTATCGCTGCCAAGACCACCCGTCATTTTATCCGCACCCTCGGTGCCAATAAGAGTATCTCCACCGGCATTTCCAATTAGCTTGTCTTTGCCTATATTCCCAGTCAACGAATCACTCAATTCTGATCCAGTTAACACAATCTTCTTTGTAAGCACGTTCGTAACATTAAATCCATTACCAGCAGTCACCGCTGCAAGGTTGACTGCGAACCCATTCGTTGAGAGATTTGCTGTTCCGTAGTTAACTGTTGCGGCTGATGCAATCCACTTCGCTACAATCGTCGCATCCACGGTTGCGCCGGCCGATACGTTTAGGACATCAGCACCACCTTTGCCTAGATCAAGGACAGAATCGACACCTGCAGTGATATTGAATCGGTCGATGCCACCATTCCCTTGGAAGACGTCGTTTCCGCTTCCACCTTCGAGTAAATCAGGACCAATCCGACCACGAATAACACCGTCATCCGGCACACTACCGTCACTGGTTACCGCCGCAGTTGCACTGCTGTTTATGCTCTCTGATGTGCCACCGCCATCTGTATAGCTAGCTGTCACAGTCATGCTCTTACCTACTTCAGCCTGTGTCAGCGTGTATGTTGCCCCTGTACCTACAGCGGCACCGTTAGCTTTCCACGTGTAGGTAATCGATCCGAGACCGTCCGTATCTGCTAGGGTGTTTGATGCTGCGAGAGTTTGGCCTTGCTTGAACGTGCCGGTAATGACGACTACACCTGTCGGCGCACTGTTCACTGCAGTCACCGTCGAAGTTGCGTTGCTAGCGACGCTCTCCGGATTGCCGTAGCCATCTGTATAGGTCGCTGTTGCTGTGATGGTTTTACCTACTTCTGCTTGTGTCAGTGTGTATGTTGTACCCGTACCGATCGTGATGCCGTTTGCTTTCCACGTATAGGTAATCGTACCGAGACCATCTGCGTCTGCGAGGTTATTGGAAGCGGTTAGTACCTGGTCTTTGCTCACCGTACCCGTGATACTTACTGTACCTGTCGGCAAATCATTTACATTGGCTACAGTTGCGGTCGCACTGCTCGTGACGCTCTCGGTTGTTCCTCCACCATCCGTATAGCCAGCAGTTACCGTGATGGTCTTTCCCACCGCTGCCTGCGTCAGTGTATACGTCGATCCCGTACCTATCGTGGTGCCGTTTGCTTTCCATGTATAGGTAATCGTTCCAATTCCATCGGCGTCTGCTAGCGTATTCGATGCGGTTAGTGTTTGCCCTTGAGTTGATGTGCCGTAGATACTGACACTGCCAGTTGGTGCTACGTTCACTGCGGCCAAAGAAGCGGTAGTGAAGTCAAAAGTACTCGTACCAGCATAGCTATTGCCAGCAGTATCCTTGATCGTGCCAGAGTTGACTACTACAAAATATCGTGTGCTATTACCGAGGTTGTTAGTCGGATCAATCGTCAACTGGTTGTCCGACAACGTGACACGGTTACTAGTTGCCGCATTAAATGACTCGACCAAAACACCGCTAGCAGAACCACTGCGGATCTCGATAGTGCCTGTTCCGCGAGCGATCGCTTCAGAGAAGGTAAGAAAAACATTACTAGCCACATCAACGCCCGTGGCTCCATCGGCAGGACTAAACAGCGTAATGGTCGGAGGTATAGCGTCTGTAACCAGAGGTACCGTGTTTACGGTTAGCGTAACTCTGTTGTTTGCATCAGCTCCATCAGTGTTTAATTTGCCTGCGGAACTTGAGAACGTGCCACTTGCTACACTGATTACACCCGAAGTCGTACTGTTGACAGTCGGGGTGAACGTCGCACTGTAGTTCGTTCCACTGCCCGAGAAGTTCGATAGCGTCCCACCTGAGACAGTTACATCCGACTGCGTGAAGTTAGTCGAAGCTTCGGACAGCGTGAATGCGATTGTTGCAGTTTGTCCTTCTGTAAGGCTTGATACGTTACTGCTCAGTGCAATCGTTGGTGCTATTAATATTGGCGCGGTAGACGTGTCATTGATTTTCATAGTAGCTCGCTGACCTTGCATGTCTACTATGATCGTGTCATCCCCTTCCGTATCACTATCAGCAGCAATCGGTATGCTGATGGTTCCCTGCCCACTCGCATCGATTTGAACAGATCCGCTTAAGGACCCTCCGACCAAATCATTACTACTAACGTTAGATATTTTATAACTTAACCACGTTCCCGCTGGCACATTTGCCGTTGTCACGGTGAACTGTGCAATTTTCCCCTCATCGATACTCTCTGTTACTGCCTGCAAGGAGTATCCGGGCAATAACAAGGTAGATTGAGCTTGTTCTTTTGTTCCGATGTAATTTAGAGTTGCCGCATAATTGATTGTAGTTTCATTTCTTCCGACAGGTGCAATTTTTATGTAATACGTAAAATTCCCACTTGATACAAATGATAATGAATTAGTGTAAACGTCAGGACCTGAGCCTTGGGCAGATGCATACACATTCCCAGAAAAATCTGTAATTAGTACAGTGAATTTATCGTTGGTTTTTCCGCCCAATCCCTCCGTTGATACCACTAGCTCAAACTCCCCAGAGCCAGGAGTCATTTGGTAATAGTCAGAGTCGGTTAAAAATAAATTACCGTAAGAAACAGTAGACGATGAAATTCGGTGTGTACTTGTATAAAGCGTCGAATCAAATGTCGACTCTTCGTCAAAAGCAGAATTTTCTTTAGAAAAAATCATTTAATGAACTCACGAACAAGGTGCGCTGTGTCGGAAGACTCAGAGAATACTTCATACGGTCTTTAGAAGCATTTACGAAAATATTTTTAGGCGTGCGATTTCAAATTAACCATCGCCCGCTCGATCGAACATTCGCTGAAATTCCATCGTCTATTCATTGTGGACCTGCAAGCATGTGGACCGAACTGATCAATTGAGTATAGATCTTATCCCAATACTCGTTACAAAAAAACTGGACAGGATGTTGCCGAAATTGCTTTTGCTGCAATTTTTCTTTCACTTCTGCATTAGCTTTACGAGAGTTGGTGTCAGGAACAGCGCCTTTGTGGTGAACAAAATTGAATGCCTATCACGCAAAACGAGCATGATTACGGCGCGCTTAAAATATCGAGGTTTTACGCTGCCGTTGATCTCCTGACTTATTTCTAAATTTTAGAATTAGCTCAAGCTGATGCAGTGTTCAATTCTGCATTAGGTAAAATCTCTAGGTCTGATTTGATTTGCTTTTTTTACTGCGCTCCGATTGATAAATTTCGTCATACGTCGCCGTCTGCGCGATCAGCCTTCGCGTTTCCTCGCCGCGTAATTGATCGATCGCATTAACCACTTTGAGATGCGAGTAATGCCGCTCGATCATTAGTACACTTGTACCCATTTGCTGCGCCAAGGTGTGGATCGGTACACGATCATGTGTCAGTGCCAACGTTGCATACGTATGCCTGAAGCTATAGAAAACACGCTTCTGCTCGGTCACTGGGTCAATCAATAGCTTGTACTCGGTCAAGTAGTCCGTCAGCATTTTTTGAAAACTACTACTGACGTCAAGCCGGCTTCCCTTTGCTCGTAGCACGTAATCGGTGTTGTCGGGTTTTGCTACATCTTTAAGCGGTTCGAGGGCGCTACCTTCTACTCCATAGTTACGCCTAGCGATGCGTACCAGTGCTGTTACCGTCGGCTGACGACCAATAATCACTCGCGTACCCGTCTTTCCGCTTACCGTCATCTCAACAGTCCGATTGAGATTAGTAACCGCATCTGCAGGTCCAAAGTCGTCGTACACGTTGTTTTCCTCTACAGCAGCGGGAATATCGCGTTTGCTCGGGTTGTTTCTGTATTTGATCTGGTTCCAGCGTAAGTTCAATAATTCAACACCTGGCCGTGCGCCTGTATCTACCAACATTTCCACATAGTCGCGAAGGATTTCACGTCGCTCGCGGCTAGCAGCATTACGTGCGTTGCCGATCCATTCGTCAAAATTCTTGAGCACGGCACTCAACTCATGTAATTCGAACGCAGGTCGACGATCGCCGGTTGTTCCTTGTGTTTCGAGCTTTGGTCGATTCGCATCGGTTAAAAACCCACGTATCACCGCTTCATCAAACACACGGCTGAGTGCGGCGTTGTGCTTGAGTTCAGTGCTCTTGCTGGGTGCGTGTCCAAGCTGGTCTGCGGTGTACTGTGCAAGCTCGGCTAGTGATGCTAAATCGATGTTGGTAACGCTTCGATTGCCAAGTACGGGTATGAGGTACTGCTCAGTTACTCGTATGTATTCTTTGTAGCTTGCCAGCCCCGCTCCACTTTTTAGTTCTTCTTCCATGCGCTTGATGGCTAGCGCAGCGATGTTTCGGAATTTTCGGGTAACTACAGGGAGGTTTTGTCGTTTGCGGATCTCTGCTTCAATCAGCAGCTCGTGCGCTCGTTCTTTTGCTTGCGCTAGATCGCGCTCTTTTGTTGTTGCCCGCTGCCAATGTCCATCAACCTTATACCTGCACTGCCAAATCGTGCTGCGCTCACGCCGATACACGACCAGCTTGTTAGCAGTGATGACGTGCGTGGTGATTTTTTGCTCAGGCATTTTTTATCTACGCACTAGTTTTGCTGCCTCTTCAATCCACGTGCCGAGATTTTCATACCCTTTATCTTTGTACCATAAATAGAATGGATAATTTTTTGGTATCTGCCCACATCTATCCGATGTATTACCTTGCAAGTCTTTAATTTTGCTTATGTCAATTCCCAGCAATCCATTTCTTCTTTTTTCGCTCTGCTCAATTTCATAACGCACCCACTTGCTTCGGCAAGTATTTTGACCAACCAATACAACTGTTACTGATGTTCCATCTAACTGTTTGTCGATCCATGCCTTTACAGAATCATCACCTTTTCGCTGAACCTCTTCAAATTCTGCTTTATCAATAAAGTTGGCTTCTTTTACTCCTCTCGTTACCCAACTATTCCGCACGATCATTGCGCGACTGACGTCCCCATATTCAAAACTAAAAAAAACTTTTCGCATCTTTTCACCAGAAAAAAATTGAGTGCTTTATCGAATGAATGCCAATAGTTATCAGCAGCATTGATCCATAAAATGAAACCATAGTTTTTGAAAATGCCAATCTTGTCACTGAAGGCACCTCTTTTTCCACCAGTCGTCCGTCCATTACAAAGTGGTCACTCGATATTTTTCCAGTCGACACTTTCAAATACAATTGACGGTAAATTTTTTCTAGATGCAAAAAGTAAGCATCTAAAATCCAAAATGCGATTAATGGTAAAAATGCTAGGTAGGTGAAAAGACCATCGGCGTCATGCACTGCAAGAGTAAACAGTCCAGTTAAAATCGCAACACTCCATCCTTTTAAATAAAAGGAATTAGTAGCCATTCGAGCGACTACACCTTGTATAAAACTCAAATGCGCTATTCGAGCTGTTAGCACGTCGTCAGGCGTGTTTTTGCTATATACAGATGTGGTGATATTTTCGTGTTCGGTCTGTCTCATAGCATTTGCAAATCTGCTTTTGGGTATGATTTTTTGCACTTTAAACCCGAAGCTACGTTTTTACAATGACAATCCGAAACGCAATCTTCTAATACAAAGCAGGCTGAGCTGAAAATAAAAAAGGGACAACGAGCAGTTAACTCGTTATCCCTTTTGCACTACTGGTGGGCCTCCCGTGAGTCGAACACGGCACCAACGGATTCAGCTTTGTATAGCTTTCGCTACTCGCTGGACTATGCCTTCACCATATGCATTGCTGCACTTAGGTGGGCGCCGTCTAGTCTCTACACCTTCAAAGTGTTCGCACACTAAGCTTGGCTCGGCGTTGGCATATGCATCGCTGCACTTAGCTTTCGCCGAATTTGACGCCATTCACGCAGCGACTTTCGTCATCTGGTGCACATTTACATATGAGTCCGCTGCTCTAACCAACATGAGCTAGAGGCCCGAAACTGGTACTGCTGGCCGCAAATTCAGCATCTGCAGCCCCTACAACTTACTTGTTTTACACGCCCAAAAGTGTGTAATTGGTGTGCAAGCAGTTTTTACTGAAGCAAAACCCGTAAAAGCATTGATAGTACTAGGTTTTATGGGTTTTACTAAATTGGTTAAACGAATTATGAGTCCGCTGCTCTAACCAAGCATGAGCTAGAGGCCCGAGATCTTCATCTCAATGCAGCCCGCATTTTAACTTGCAGGCAAGACAAGAGCGAGGCCGCAAGGCCTCGCTCTTGTCTTTAAGTTGCATCAATTACCTTCGAGGAAGCTCTTCAGCTTGTCGGAGCGCGACGGATGACGCAGCTTGCGCAGCGCCTTCGCCTCGATCTGGCGAATACGCTCGCGCGTGACGTCGAACTGCTTGCCGACTTCTTCCAGCGTGTGGTCGGTCGACATCTCGATGCCGAAGCGCATGCGCAGCACCTTGGCTTCACGCGGCGTCAGCGAGTCCAGCACATCCTTGACCACACCACGCATCGACGCATGCAGTGCCGCATCGGACGGCGCCAGCGTGTTGTTGTCCTCGATGAAGTCGCCCAGATGGGAATCGTCGTCGTCACCGATCGGCGTTTCCATCGAGATCGGCTCCTTCGCGATCTTCATAATCTTGCGGATTTTGTCCTCGGGCATTTCCATCTTCAGCGCGAGGGTCGCCGGATCCGGCTCGGCACCGGTCTCCTGCAGGATCTGGCGCGAGATGCGGTTCATCTTGTTGATCGTCTCGATCATGTGAACCGGGATACGGATCGTACGGGCCTGGTCCGCGATCGAGCGCGTGATCGCCTGGCGAATCCACCAGGTTGCGTAGGTCGAGAACTTGTAGCCGCGACGGTATTCGAATTTGTCCACCGCCTTCATCAGGCCGATGTTCCCTTCCTGGATCAGGTCGAGGAACTGCAGGCCGCGGTTGGTGTACTTCTTCGCGATCGAGATCACCAGACGCAGGTTGGCCTCGGTCATTTCGCGCTTGGCCTTGCGGGCCTTGGTCTCGCCGGCCGCCATGCGGCGGTTGATCTCGCGCAGGTCCGGCAACGGCAGCACGACGCGCGACTGCAGGTTGATCAGCTTCTGCTGCAGTTCCTTCACCGCCGGCACGTTACGCGCCAGCACGGCGCTGTATGGATGGCCGCCGTTGACTTCGCCATCGACCCAGTCAAGGTTGGTCTCGTTGCCCGGGAAGACCTTGATGAAGTGCGTGCGCTGCATGTTGCACTTGTTGACCACCACGTCGAGAATCTGGCGCTCGATCTGGCGCACTTCGTCAACCTGCGCGCGCAGCGTGTCGCACAGTTTCTCGACGACCTTTGCGGTAAAGCGAATGCCCATCAGTTCCTGCGAGATCGCCTCCTGCGCCTTTACATAGGGCTTGGAGTTGTAGCCTTCCTTCTCATAGGCCTTGCGCATCTTCTCGAACTGCGAGGCGATGGTCGCGAACTTGCCCAGCGAATCACGCTTGAGCTGCTCGAGCTGTTCGGCCGAGAAGCCGGCTGCGCCGCCGTTAGACGAACCCTCTTCCTCTTCGTCCCCTTCTTCTTCGCCCTCTTCCTCGTCCTCGTCGTCCTCGTCGTCGGCGGCTGCCTTCACCACAGGCGGAGCGACCGGCGCGTCATCGGGAGCGTTCGGATCGACGAGGCCGTCGACGATCTCGTCGATCTTGGTCTCGTCCTTCTCGATGCGCTCGGCCAGTTCGAGGATTTCGGAAATCGTCATCGGGCAGGCGGAGATTGCCTGGATCATGTCTTTCAGGCCGCCTTCGATGCGCTTGGCGATCTCGATCTCGCCCTCGCGCGTCAGCAGCTCGACCGAGCCCATCTCGCGCATGTACATGCGCACCGGGTCGGTGGTACGGCCGAAATCGGAATCGACGGTCTGCAGCGCCGCTTCGGCGGCCGCTTCTGCATCGTCGTCGTTGGCGACGTTGGCCACGTTGTCCGACAGCAGCAGTGCCTCGGCATCGGGCGCGTGCTCGTAGACCGCGATACCCATGTCGTTGAACGTGCCGATGATGCCCTCGATCGCCTCCGGATCGACGATGTTCTCCGGCAGGTGGTCATTGATCTCGGAATGCGTGAGGAAGCCGCGGTCCTTGCCGAGCTTGATCAGCGTCTTCAGCTTCTGGCGGCGGCGTTCGAGTTCTTCCTCGCTCGCTTCCGAATCGGAAGAGAACGCATCCTTGAGGAACTGCTTTTCCTTGTTCTTGCGGTCACGCGCCTTCGCCTTGTCGGCGGCCTTCAGCTGTTCGGCGCGCTCGACGGCGTTCAGTTGCGCAATTTCATCGCTCTCGGGCTGGAAATCGCGCGGCTTGCGGCCGCGGCGACCCGGCACCTTCACGGCCGGCAGCACATAGCCGGAGGTATCGATCGCAGCCAGCGCGGCCGCGTCCGTGGTCTGCTTGACCGACAGAATCTTGTGGTCGGCCTTGGTCTCGGCCTGTTTCGGTTCGGGTTTGACCAACGTCTTGGTGGCCTTCCTCACCACGACTACTTTCGGTTCGGTTTTCCTGGTTGTCACAGAGGCTTTCTTTGCTGGTGCTTTAGGCGCGACAGCGGTCTTGGCCGCAGCCTTGCCCGTTGTCTTCGCCGCGGATTTGGCCGGAGCAGCGGCGGCCTTCACAGGCTTTTTCAGCGCTGGCTTGGCTGCGGTACCGGCTTTTGAGACAGTCTTGGCGGCGCCTTTGTTCGCCGCCTTGGCGGCTGTGGCGCTCGGCTTGGCCGCGGCTGTCGTCGCTTTTTTCGTCGCAGTCTTCGAGGCGGCCTTCACGGGCTTCTTTGCGCTTGCCGCAGCTGAACGCGCAGACTCCGCCTTCGCGGGCTTGACCTTCGGTGCAGAATTCTTAACGGGTTTTTTGGTTGTCGCCATGGATCGATCCACCATTGGGAATTTGCCGATGCTGCATAGGGAACCAGAGGGGTGGCCGCGCTAACATTTAGCTTTATTCGGGCAGGTGGGTCGCATTTTGCGCCGCTTCGTTCTGCCGCTCCCGGGTGGCCGCCTGTCCGGCAGGGTCAACACTTTAAAACTGTCGGTGAAACTCTGTAAGACTTTGAATCAAAAGCTTTTGATTGTACCACATCGGGACCCGCCTTCCCTTGGGGAACGCCTGCCGGACAGCGGTCGTTTGCCTTTTCATCAACACATCATCCGTCTGTGTACCCATTCTTCAGATGGGGGAGCAGGCTGGAATTTCCAGTGTCCGGCGACCCGCGATTTCAGGTCAGGAGATCACGCTCGCCTTCGGCGCGCAGGTGCTCGAGCGTCGCCGCAATTTCGCGATAGCGGTTGCGCGAGGCTTCGTCAGGCAGGCCGGCAGCCACCAGCCGGTCTTGCTCTGCACGCAGGATTTTCATTGTAGTTCGTCGTACCGCACCGGCAAGTTCGCGTCGCGCCAGCTCCGGCTCGGAGGGCGTCTCGGCGGCGACTTCGGCAATCAGCTTGCCGAGCTCACCACCCTGGTCGCGCAACTGCTCGGCGAGCGCCGCAAAGCCGGCGTTGCCCGACACACTGCGGGCCGCCTGCACGACCGCACGCAGCATGTCGCCACGATCGGGCGCACTCTCGCCGATGGCCTGCAGCGCCTCCTCGTCGAGGTCGGCCGCGAATTCCGGATGGGCCAGCACGATACGCAATACCTTGCGCTCCAGCTCAACCGGCGCGCGGCGACGCAGCGCCGGTGGCGCGGCCCTGGCCGCACGGCCGCCCGCAGCCGGCTTGGCCAGCTCGAACAGCGACTCGAGCTCCTGCACGCTGCTGTCGGTGATCTGCGCCAGTTGCCGCAGCACCTGCAGCCGCAGCGCCGACGGCGGCATCGCCTGCAGCATCGGCCGGGCGTCGAACTGCGCGCGCGCGCGGCCCTCGGCCGTCATCAGGTCCTTGTCTTCGGTGACTTGCCCGATCAGGAACTGCGACAGCGGCGTCGCCTCATGCACCATATGCTCGAAGGCCTTGTGGCCGTGTTCGCGGATGTAACTGTCGGGATCGTGCTCGGTCGGCAGGAAAAGGAATCGCAGCGTGCGGTTGTCCGTCGCGTGCGGCAGGCAGGCTTCCAGCGCACGCCGTGCGGCGCGCCGGCCGGCAGCATCGCCGTCGAAGCTGAAGATCACCTGGTCGGTCTGCCGCAGCAGCTTCTGAACATGCACGGGTGTGCAGGCGGTGCCCAGCGTGGCGACCGCCTGGCCGAAGTCGAACTGCGCGAGCGCGACCACGTCCATGTAACCCTCGGTCACCAGCACATAGCCATTGTCGCGAATCGCCTGCCGCGCCTCGAACAGGCCGTAGAGTTCGCTGCCCTTCTGGAACAGCGGCGTCTCCGGCGAGTTCAGGTATTTCGGTTCGCCCGCGCCGAGCACACGGCCGCCGAAACCGATCACCTGCCCCTTGGTATTGCGGATGGGGAACATGATGCGGTCGCGGAAGCGGTCGTAGCGCTTGCGCGTGGCGCCCTGCTCATCGCCCTTGTCGATCACGAGGCCGGCCTCGACCAGTGCCTCGTCGTCATAGTTGGGAAACACGCTGCGCAGCGCATCCCAGCTGTCGGGCGCATAGCCGATCGCATATTTCGCGGCGACTTCGCCGGTCAGTCCGCGCCCTTTCAGATAGTCGATCGCATGCCGCGCGCCGCGCAATTGCTGACGATAGAAATTCGTCGCCTGCGTCATCGCCTCCGACAGCGCGAGGCTCTTTGCCTGCACTTCGGCACGCTGCGCCGGCGGCAGCCGGTCTTCCTGCTCCGGCACGGTCATGCCGGCGTTCTGCGCGAGGTCCTTCACGGCCTCGATGAAGCCCATGCCGGAGAATTCCATCAGGAAGCCGATGGCCGTGCCATGCGCGCCGCAGCCGAAGCAGTGATAGAACTGCTTGGTCGGACTGACCGTGAAGCTCGGGGACTTCTCGTTATGGAAGGGGCACAGCCCCATGAAGTTGGCGCCGCCCTTCTTCAGCTGGACGTAGCGGC